>ENA-UERW01000050-UERW01000050.1-human-gut-metagenome-genome-assembly--contig:-NODE-50-length-102311-cov-5.451376_pt1 | contig 102311 bp, 87 predicted proteins | sample MGYA00242994_ERZ507995 | MGnify/ENA primary metagenome ERZ507995 (study PRJEB26167, sample SAMN06115492) | human gut metagenome | host: Homo sapiens | place: China:Chongqing | collected 2015-04-26...
TCCCGGGTCAGGCCCATCCGCTCCAACAGGGCGGCAAGGCTCCTGTCCTTTGCCACGCCCAGTGGCACGGCCTCAATGAAGAAGGGGCTGGAGGGGTACAGGTCGATCCGGCCCGCAAACTGCTCCTTTCCGGCGGCGCAGACAGCATCCCGCCGGGCAGGGTCAAGGGTGATGAGCATTTTGCAGATCGGATAGTCCACATAGGAGGCAAGATCATCCACATGGATCATCGGCAGCTTTGTGGTAAAGCACTCCTTGTTTGCCCACACGTCCTGATCCCGCTCACACACGATGCCCTCGCTGTTATAGGTCAGGATGGCCACATCCTGCCGGGCTGCAAATTCGCAGAGCTCCGGGACGAACTCCGCTCCCAGCTGCACCTGATACAAAGCCTCGCCGGTCATGCAGTCTACGATCTTGCCGCCGTTGTAGGCCAGCACACAGCCGCCCTTTTTGTCCAGCCCCAGCTCCTTTGCCAGCGGCAGAATGCCCGCTGTGGGGCGGCCGGAGGCCAGCACGATGGTCACGCCCTGTGCGGCGGCGGCATCCAGCGCCGCGCGGGTGCGGGGGGTAACGATCTTTTTGTCATTGGTCAGGGTTCCGTCCAAGTCCAGAGCCAGCACCCGGATATTCGATCTTGCCATGATTTTTATTCCTCGTTCTCAGGCAGGGGCTTCCCGCCGGATATTTTATTACTTACCCATCTATTTTACAATGCTTTCCCTTTTCTGTAAAGCAGGAAACCTGTTCCCCGCCCAGAGACAAGCAAAAAAGCCGTCCGGCGAGCAAAACCGGACGGCTGAGAAGGAAGAAAACGCGTTATTACAGGATGTCGATGTATTCCCCGGCCAGTGCCTTGTTCATGCTGCGGACGGCGCAGAACTTGCCGCACATGGAGCAGGTGTCGCTGTGGTCGTCCTCGGGCCGGCGGGCGTCACGGATGGCCTTTGCCGTCTCGGGGTCGAGGGCGCAGGCGAACTGCGCATCCCAGTCGAGGACGCGGCGGGCGTCGCCCATCTTGTCGTCGATGTCGCGGGCGTGGGGGATGCCCTTGGCGATGTCGGCGGCGTGGGCGGCGATCTTGGAAGCCACGATGCCCTGCTTGACGTCGTCCACATTGGGCAGAGCCAGATGCTCGGCAGGGGTGACATAGCACAGGAAGGCTGCGCCGCTCATGGCCGCGACAGCGCCGCCGATGGCAGCAGTGATGTGGTCATAGCCGGGGGCGATGTCGGTGACGAGGGGGCCGAGGACGTAGAAAGGTGCGCCCATGCAGATGGTCTTCTGGATCTCCATGTTGGCGGCGACCTGGTTCAGAGGCACATGGCCCGGGCCTTCCACCATGACCTGGACGTTGTGCGCCCAGGCCCGCTTGGTCAGCTCACCCAGACGCACCAGCTCTTCGATCTGGCAGACGTCGGTGGCGTCGGCGAGGCAGCCGGGGCGGCAGGCATCGCCCAGAGAGATGGTGACGTCGTGCTCTTCGCAGATGTCCAGGATCTCGTCAAAGTGCTCGTAGAAGGGGTTCTCGTTGCCGGTCATGCACATCCACGCAAACACCAGCGAGCCGCCGCGGCTGACGATGTTCATCTTCCGCTTATGCTTGCGGATCTGCTCGATGGTCTTACGGGTGATGCCGCAGTGGAGGGTGACGAAGTCCACGCCGTCCTCTGCGTGCAGACGCACCACGTCGATGAAGTCCTGTGCCGTCAGGGTAGCGAGGTCGCGCTGGTAGTGGATGACCGAGTCGTACACCGGCACAGTGCCGATCATGACGGGGCATTCGTGGGTCAGCTTCTGACGGAAGGGCTGGGTATTGCCGTGGCTCGAGAGGTCCATGATGGCCTCTGCGCCCATGTTGACGGCGCTCATGACCTTCTGCATCTCGATGTTGTAGTCCTTGCAGTCGCGGGAGACGCCGAGGTTGACGTTGATCTTGGTGCGGAGCATGGAGCCGATGCCCTCGGGGTTCAGGCACTCGTGGTGCTTGTTGGCCGGGATGGCGACCTTGCCCTCAGCGACCAGCTGACGGATCTCTTCGACGGTGCGGTACTCCTTCTTGGCCACCGTTTCCATCTGGGGCGTGACGATGCCCTTGCGGGCGGCATCCATCTGTGTGGTGTAAGTCTGCATTTGAAAATCCTCCGAAAATACGCTCTCTTTATTTATGAACAGCGTCCGGGACGCCGTGCATCCAGTTTTCGACCCCGACGCCGCTCAGGGTGTGGTCCAGCGGGCCGGAGCCGCGGCCCAGATCGAGCTGCGCGTTCAGCGCGTCGGTCAGGTAAGCCTTGGCCCGGGCGATCGCTTCTTCCAGCGCAAACCCTTTGGCAAGGTTGGCCGCAATGGCACTGGACAGAGTGCAGCCGGTGCCGTGGGTGTTGGGGTTTGCGATACGCTTACCCGGAAACCAGATCTCCGTGCCATCCGGGAAGGTGAGCAGATCGTCGGCGTCGGTGTCACTGTGGCCGCCCTTGAGCAGGACGGCACAGCCGCAGTCGGCGGCGATGGCCCGGGCGGCGGCGCTCATGTCGGCACGGCCCGAGATGTGCAGGCCGGACAGCACTTCGGCCTCGTGCCGGTTGGGCGTGATGACCTCGGCCAGAGGGAACAGCTCCCGGCGCAGGGTGCGCACAGCATCCGATGCGATCAGATCAGAGCCGGAGGTGGCTACCATCACGGGGTCCACGACGATGTGCTCCGCCTTGTAAAAGCGGAGACGCTCGGCGATCGTCTCAATGAGCGGGGCAGAGGACACCATGCCGATCTTGACGGCGCAGGGGCGGATGTCGGTGAAGACGGCGTCTATCTGCTGGGCCAGAAACTCGGGGCTGACCTCGAAGATGCCGGATACGCCGGTGGTGTTCTGGGCCGTCAGGGCGGTGATGGCGCTCATGGCGAAGACGCCGTTCATGGTCATGGCTTTGAGGTCGGCCTGAATGCCGGCGCCGCCGCTGGAATCGCTGCCCGCGATGGTAAGTGCAGTTTTCATGGGTTTGCTCCTTTATCGCAAGTCAAGAAATTCGTGCAACATTCAAACAGCATATTTGCGATATGCAATTCAACGCTGTTGCTGCTGCATTAAAAAGTTGAATTGCTATAGATGATTTGTTCGGTCAGTGCCTTCAGCTCTTTGCACTCAGCCTCAATGTCCTCGGCGCTGAAGATCGCGCTCACGAGGGCCACGCCGTCCGCGCCGGAGCCTTTGAGCTCGAGGATATTGTCTTTATGGATGCCGCCGATGGCCACGACCGGCACATCCACGGAGTCGCAGATCTCTTTTAGTCTGCCTTCCGGCAGGACATCCACATCGGTTTTGGTGTGGGTGGAAAATGCCGCGCCGACGCCCAGATAATCCGCGCCGTGGGCCACGGCCAGCTGTGCTTCCTCGACGGAATGGGCCGACACACCGATGATCATGTCAGGACCCACCTTGGCACGGACGTCTGCGGCAGCCATATCTTCCTGCCCGACATGGATGCCGTCGGCATGGCATTTTATAGCGATCTCGACGTTATCGTTGATGATGAAGGGTACGCCATAGCTGCGGCAGAGGGCGGAAAGCTCCATGGCTTCCTGCAAAAATGCCGCGTCGTCCAGCTCCTTTTCCCGCAGCTGGACGCAGGTGACGCCGCCTTTCAGCGCGTCTTCCACCTGCTGGCGGAGGGTCTCGCGGCCCGTCCACGCCCGGTCGGTGACGGCGTAGAGAAGCATGGTGTGTTTATCGCATTTCATAGCGTGCTCCTTCCTCGAGCTGTTCGGGGGTCATGTTGAAGATCGCGTCGATGATGTAATTGCGGTAGGTGGCGTTGCCGTCCAGCCTGGACAGGCGGCTGTAAGCTGCTTCGCCCGCAAGGCCCATGGCGCAGACCGCTGCAGCAGCGGCTTCCAGAGGCTTGTCCGGGTTGGCCGCACAGAATGCCGCCGTCAGAGCCGAGAGCTGACAGCCGGTGCCGGTGACAGCGCTCATCATGGGGTGGCCGTTGCGGATGCAGAAAGCCCTCTCTCCGTCGGCCACGATGTCGATGGCACCGGTGACGGCGACGACCGCCCCTGTGCGGGCCGCAAACGCTTTGGCGAATGCCACGGTCTTGTCCAGCGTCTCATCCGTCACCTTGTCGGCGGCGTCGGCGTCCACGCCTTTTGTGGTGCCGCTGCCTGCCGCCAGCGTCCGGATCTCGGAGATGTTGCCCCGGATGACTGTGAACTTCACTTCCCGCAGGAGGCGCAGGGCCGTTTCGGTGCGCAGATGGGAAGCGCCTGCGCCCACGGGGTCCAGCACGACAGGACGGCCCAGCCGGTTGGCGGTGTGTCCCGCCAGCAGCATGGAGGGGATGGTGCGGCTGTTCAACGTGCCGATGTTGAGGTTCAGCCCGGCACACAGCGAGGTGATGTCCTCGACCTCGGCGGCATCATCCGCCATGATGGGGGACGCCCCGCAGGCGAGGACGATGTTGGCACAGTCGTTGACGGTGACGTAGTTGGTGATGTTATGGACAAGCGGGCTTTTGGCCCGGACGTTGGCAAAGAGGTTCCGAAACATGGCTTCTCCTTCGAATCAGCTCAGGCTGGCCTGCATGGCGCGGAGTGCGCCTGCGCGGGAAAGTGCGGCCAGCAGTGCGCCTGCAATGATGGCACCGCCGGCGGTGGAGACGAGGAAGGGGACGATGTAGGCGTAGAACGCGATGTCACCGGCGCTCTTGCCCATCAGCAGGATGGCGACGGGGTAGGCGCACAGACCGCCGAGGATGGAGGTGCCGAACACCTCGCCCACGAGGGTGGGCAGCAGCTTATTGGTCTTGTGGAAGACGATGCCGCAGAGCAGTGCGCCGAACATGCTGCCGGGGAAAGCCATCAGACTGCCCAGACCCAGCAGATTGCGCAGCAGGGAGGCGACGAAAGCCACGCCCACGCCGTAGTAAGGCCCCAGCAGGACAGCGCAGAGGATGTTGACCATGTGCTGCACAGGGGCGCATTTGCTGCCGAAGACCGGGAAGGAGAAGACGCTGCCCACGACAGCGACAGCGCAGAACATACCGGCAAGGGCCAGCTTTTTGGCAGAATAGTGTTTCATAGTGAGTGCTCCTTTTCAATAAAAAATAAGTGCAGGGGCAGACCGCCGCTCCCGCACACGAACAGACCCGGCACCCGCGCAGAGATGCCGGAAACGGAAGAAGCGGTCGAGGCTCACTGGCCTCCTCTCACGCCGGAACACGGCTTCCCATCGCATACAAAACCCCAGACTCAGGGCGCTCCCCCTCAGTCTGTGACGAGAAGCCGTTTTCTAAGCGTTGCACACCGCCTGAGCGGTCTTTTTGCTCGCATACGGCGTTGCTTCCCCTTGCAATCCACCAAGGATTGCTGCAGGAAACCGCCTTGTCTGCGGGCAAAAATCCTCGCCATTCGGCGCACCCCGCTTACGAAAACAGCTTCTAAACAAAAAAACAGGAGACGCCTTCTGCGGCGCCTCCTGTAAAAATCCATAAACAGTGTTATGACTTCCTACGGCGGCATTATCCGCATCAGGTGCAGAAACTGTCCGAAAACAATTTCTAAAGGGTCGAAGTTCGAGAACTCCCTCTCAGCCTGCTTCTACAAGCTCCCCTGTATTTGTTTGTCGGGAGTATTCTACACCCATCGGGGATAAAATGCAAGGGTTTTCTTTTTTCGCGGCGCGTTTTGTGGTATACTGAAAAAAAGCCTGCATTTGCAAAAACGGGCAGATAAAGGAGATATGGCTTATGGGTCTTGTCAAAGCGGCATTGGGCGCAGCATCCGGCGTGATGGGCGACCAGTGGAAAGAATACTTTTACTGCAGTGCTCTCCCGGCGGAGGTGCTGGCTGTCAAGGGACAGAAGAAAGTCTCCGGGCGCTCTTCCAACCGCCACGGCACCGAGAACATCATCACCGACGGCTCCATCGTGGCGGTGGCCGAGGGCCAGTGCGCCCTCATCGTGGAGCAGGGCAAGGTGGTGGACCTCTGCGCCGAGGCCGGCGAGTACACTTATAACACCGGCACCCAGCCCTCTCTGCTGAGCGAGGGTCTGGCCAAGAACATCGACGAAGTCTTTGCTGAGATCGGCAAGCGGTTCAGCTTCGGCGGTCAGGCTGCCACCGACCAGCGCATCTATTACATCAACACCAAGGAGCTGATGGGCAATAAGTACGGCACCCCCAGCCCCGTGCCGTTCCGCGTCGTGGACCAGCGTGCCGGCATCGACATCGACGTCAGCATCCGCTGCTTCGGCGAATACAGCTACCGCATCGTCAACCCCATCCTGTTTTACACCAACGTCTGCGGAAATGTGGAAAACGAGTACACCCGTGACGCGCTGGAAGGCCAGATGCGCACCGAGATGATGACCGCATTGCAGCCCGCCTTTGCCCGCATCAGCGAGATGGGCATCCGCTACTCGGCTCTGCCCGGCCATACCACTGAGCTGGCCGAGGCCCTGAACCAGGAGCTGTCCGGCAAGTGGAGCAAGCTGCGCGGCATCGAGATCGTCTCCCTCGGCGTGTCCGGCGTCAAAGCCAGCGAAGAAGACGAGCAGATGATCAAGGAGCTGCAGCGCAGCGCCGCCTTTATGGACCCGACCCGCGCCGCCGCCCACATGGTGGGCGCACAGGCTTCGGCGATGCAGGCAGCGGCTTCCAATACCTCCGCCGGCCCGGCCATGGCCTTTATGGGCATGAATCAGGCCGCTGCTGCCGGCGGCATCAACGCCCAGGCCCTCTACCAGATGGGCGCACAGCAGCAGCCTGCCGCTGCTCCTGCCCCCGCAGCCGCCCCGGCGGCTGGCAGCTGGAGCTGCTCCTGCGGCCAGACCGGCAACACTGGCAAGTTCTGCACCGCCTGCGGCAAGCCCCGCCCCGAAGCAGGCTGGGTGTGCAGCTGCGGCACACACAATACCGGCAAATTCTGCTCGGAATGCGGTAAGCCCCGCCCGGCGGCCAAGTGTCCGAACTGCGGCTGGACCCCTGCCGACCCGTCCAACCCGCCCAAGTTCTGCCCCGAATGCGGCAAGCCTTTCGGAGCCTGAAAGGGGAGCTGAGATATGGCAGAAAACACCACGAATTACCAATGCCCGGCCTGTACCGGCCCGCTGCGGTTCGACAGCGCCAGCGGAAAGCTCTGCTGTGATTACTGCGGCTCTACTTATGATGTAGCACAGGTCGAGGCTCTTTACGGCGAGAAGCAGGCTCAGGCCGATAAGGCCGCCGAAGCCGCCGAAAAGGCAGCGTCCAGCGGCCCCGTCTGGGGGGAGATGGAGACGGGAGATCTCAGCAGCCGCACCTGCACTTCCTGCGGTGCAGAGCTGGTCTGCGGCCCCGAAACAGCTGCCACCACCTGTCCCTACTGCGGCAACCCCACCGTGCTGGGCGGACAGCTTTCCGGCAAGCTCAAGCCGGAGTACATCATCCCCTTCCGGATGGACAAAAAGACCGCCATCGAGAACCTGAAGAAGTATTATAAGGGCAAAGCCTTCCTCCCCAAAGCCTTCAAAGAGTCCAACCACATCGAGGAGATCCAGGGCGTGTATGTGCCGTTCTGGCTCTACGATGGCCGGATGGAGGCCCGGGGCGCTTACAAGGCCGAGATCAGCGAGAGCCACCGTGAGGGCGACTACATTGTCACCACCACCAGGCACTTCGACGTGGCCCGCGTGGGCGACGCCGACTTTGTCCGGGTGCCGGTGGACGGCTCCAGCAAGATGCCGGACGCCCATATGGACGCCATCGAGCCCTTCGACTACAGCGACCTCAAGCCCTTCTCCACGGCCTACCTGCCCGGCTTTCTGGCGGACCGGTACGACGAGGACGACAAGAAGTGTGCTGCCCGCGTCCTGACCCGGATGAAGAACAGCACCGCTGCGGCCCTCCACGATACACTGGGCGGCTACACCGGCGTCCAGACCCTCTCGGAGCAGCTCGACCCGCGGACGCTGGAACCCCACTACGCCCTGCTGCCGGTCTGGATGCTCCACACCCGCTGGAAGGAGCAGGACTTCCTCTTTGCGATGAACGGCCAGACCGGCAAGCTCATCGGCGACCTGCCCGTGGATAAGGGCAGGGTAGCCGCATGGTTTGCCGGCATCAGCATCCCGCTGATGATACTGACGGCGCTCATCATGCTGCTGTGAGAGGGGGAGACGGGAATATGAAATACTGCAAAAAACTGTTTGCCCTTCTGGCTGCGGCCCTGCTCTGCATGGCCCTGACCCTGCCGGCTGGGGCAGCGGCCCCGCTGGTGCGGGACGAGTGCGGCGTCTTTGACGCCGACACGCTGGCCGACCTCGAGGAGCAGGCCGAAAGCGCCTCTGACGGCCACGACGTGGATGTCTACTTCCTCGTGGTGGACGACATCGGCGATGCCGACCAGCGCGACTACGCGAAAAATTATTACATCTCCAACGGCCTCGGCTACGGCGATGAACAGAGCGGCATCCTCTTCCTGCTGGCAGTCGGCTCCCGCAAGTACGTCACCATCACCTACGGCGAGGGCGTCACGGCTTTCACCGACTACCGCATCGAGCAGCAGGAGGACGAGATCGTCCCGGAGCTCTCCGATGAGGAATGGGCGGATGCCGCCTATACCTACATCGATATGTGCGACGATGCACTGGACTACTATGCCGACCATGGCGAGCCCATCGATGTGGATAACGACATCGGCCTGGAAGACCTGCTCATTGCCATGATCTTCCCTCTCGGCATTTCGGCATTCATCTGCTTCATCCTCTACCGCCGGATGAAGACGGCCCGGAAGAAGACGGAGGCCGACGAGTATATGCCCGGCTTCACCCTGCGGGTCAAGCGTGACCGCTACACCCACACCACCCGGGAGCGCACCTATGACCCGCCCCAGAAGGAGTCCAACTCCTCCGGCGGTTCGTCCGTCGATTCCGATGGCTTCGGAGGCTCGTCGGGCGGCTCGTTCTGAAGCATAAAAACAAAACACCTCGCTGCATGACACAGCGGGGTGTTTTTATTTTCAGGGTCTCAGCCGAGGCTCACGCCCATCCGGCGGGCGACGGTGAGCAGCTCACAGCCCTCGGGGATGTTGCGGGTCTTACCGGCGATGTCCTCGAGGCGGTTGGCGACGACGCGGTTGTTGACCATGGCGACGGTGACGCCGTAGCGCTCCACTTCCACCAGCTTGGCGGCGTAGCTGCCGAACTCGGTGGCCAGCACACGGTCATAGGCGCTGGGGCTGCCGCCGCGCTGCATATGGCCCGGGATGCAGACGCGGGTCTCCATGCCGGTCTTTTTCTGAACGGCAGCGGCGATGCGGTTGGTGGCGGTGACGCCGTAACCGGCTTCGGCGCGCTTTGCTATCCACTCTTTCCGCTTCATCTTGGCCTCTTCGGTGTTGATGGCACCCTCGGCCACGGCGATGATGGAGAAGTTGGAGCCTTTGCGGGCGCGGCGCTCCACAGCGGCGCAGACGCGGTCGATGTCGTAGGGCTGCTCGGGCAGCAGGATGATGTCAGCTCCGCCGGCGATGCCGGAGTAGAGGGTCAGCCAGCCGGCCTTGTTGCCCATGATCTCGATGCACATGACGCGGCTGTGGCTGCCGGCGGTGGTGTGGATGCGGTCGATGACCTCAGTGGCGATGTCCACCGCGGTGTGGAAGCCGAAGGTGACGTCGGTGCCGTAGATGTCGTTGTCGATGGTCTTGGGCAGGCCGATGATGTTCAGACCCTCCTGGGAGAGGAGGTTGGCCGTCTTGTGGGTGCCGTTGCCGCCGAGGCAGAGCAGGCAGTCGAGCTTGGCGTCCTTGTAGGTCTTTTTCATGGCCGCGACCTTGTCGATCTTGTCCTCTTCCACCACGCGCATCAGCTTGAAGGGGGTGCGCTTGGTACCGAGGATGGTGCCGCCCAGCGTCAGGATGCCGCGGAAATCGTCCTCGCACATCTCCTTGTATTCGCCGGTGATGAGGCCGTGGTAGCCGTTCAGGATGCCCACGATCTCGACGTTGTCACCGAACCGTGCATACAGGGCTTTGGCCACGCCGCGGATGGTGGCGTTCAGGCCGGGACAGTCGCCGCCGGAGGTCAGGATACCAACACGTTTTTTCATATCGAACAACCCTCGTTTCTTCCGTTCTCCCTCAGAGGGGGCAGGTGAATGATACTATAAGAGTATTCCCAAAGGGGGCGGGTGTCAAGAGTCGGGAACGAAAAAAGGCGTGAAAACGCAGAGGTAGGGAAGACAGAAAAAACATGGACGGAAAAATCAAAAAAAGTGGTTGACAAATGGAGGCGGAGGCTGTATAATATTCTTCGTCAGCGGCGCTTCGGTGCTGAGGGCGAAACCGAATAGTGGGGATTTGCATAGTGGTAGTGCGGTAGACTCTGACTCTACTTGTGGGAGTTCGATTCTCTCATCCCCAACCAGACCGCAGCCCATTGGGTTGCGGTATTTTCGGGGCATAGCGCAGTTGGTAGCGCGCCTCGTTCGGGACGAGGAGGCCGTGGGTTCAAATCCCGCTGCTCCGACTTAAAAAAGCAAGTACACATTCGTGTACTTGCTTTTTTATTTAGTCGGGCGCGGGATTTGAACTATTCACACAAATCCCTATCTCTTTCTTCTGAAATATGCTAAAATAGTACCACTACGACACAGGAGGTCTTTCTATGCTCAAACGTCTGCGCAGCGCCCACCCGATGCTCTACTGCCTTGTGGCTGAGGTGCTGTTTCTGGGGATGCTGTTCGTGGCATCGCTGCTGTCGCTTCTGCTCATCTTGTTCGTCGTGCGGGATATTGATGCCGTCGATGATTATATGCTGACCTTCATGCAGGAGGCAGCGGGCGTGCTGGTGGCGTGGCTCTTTCTGGCGCGCACCGGGAAGAGCGGCCTGCTCCGCCGCCGGGGCAGCGGCTTTTTCAACGGTCTGCTGGTGGGCCTGTACCCCATCGCGCTCATCAGCTACAACGCCTACAATACTCTGCTGTTTGGCAGGCCGGAGGGCGATATGCTGCCTGCGTGGCATGTCGTGTGGTTCCTTATCGGCATGACCAGCGTCGGTGTGGCAGAAGAGTTTCTGTTCCGGGGCGTCATCGCCCAGACGCTTCTGGAACACTTCGGCACCAGCCGGGCCGGCGTCTGGAAAGCCTGCCTGCTGTCGGGTCTTTACTTCGGTGCGGCCCACCTGACCAACCTCACCGGCAGTGCGCCGCTGGGCGTTCTGATGCAGTGTGTCTTTGCGGCCTCGCTGGGTACGCTGCTGGCGGCGGTCTATTTCCGCACCGGAAACATCTGGGTGACGGTGTTCATCCACGCCGCGATGGACATCACGTCCATGCTCATCGGCGGCCTGTACGGCACCGAGACAGTAGCCGACAGCATCAGCACCTATGACATCACCATGCTGACGTCTATCGCGGTCTACCTCATCCCCACAGCGTTCCTGCTGCGGAAAAAGAAGCTCAGTGAAGTGGAGCTTTACTTCGGACGTGATATGAAATAAACGGAATGGCCGCGCACAGCTGTGCGCGGCCATTCCGTTTTCTATCTCAGTTATTCGTAATCAATGGGCAGAGTCGGCAGACCGTTCAGCTCCAGCCCGGCGGTATGGCCCGCGATGTACTGATAGTAGCCCTGGGCCGCGATCATCGCGCCGTTGTCGCCGCAGAATTTCAGCTCGGGCAGGTAGACCTTGGCCCCCAGCTTCTGGGCGCCGTCGTTGACCAGCTGGCGCAGACGGCCATTGGCCGCGACGCCGCCCGCCAGACAGACCTGCTTTGCGCCGGTGTCGGCGGCGGCGAGAAGGAGCTTTTCTGCGAGGATGCCCGCGATGCGCTCCTGAAAGCTGGCCGCGAGGTCGGGGACGTTGATGTCGGTACCCTTCATCTGGGCCTGATTCACCTCGTTCAGCACGGCGGTCTTGAGGCCGGAGAAGCTGACGTTGTACCTGCCCTCCACGTGAGGCACCGGCAGACGGTAGGCTTTCGGGTCGCCGGTCTTGGCGGCGTTGGCGACGCTGGGACCGCCGGGATAGGGCAGACCCAGCGTCCGGGCCACCTTGTCGAAGGCTTCGCCGGCGGCGTCGTCCACCGTGTGGCCGAGGATGTGGTAATGGGTATAGTCCTGCACCTCCACGATGTGGCTGTGTCCGCCGGACGCCACAAGGCAGAGGAAGGGCGGCTTCAGCTCCGGGTGGGTCAGGTAGAGGGCTGCAATGTGGCCCCGCAGATGGTGGACCGGCACCAGCGGCTTGCCCGCCGAGTAGGCGAGGCCCTTGGCAAAGTTGACGCCCACCAGCACTGCGCCAATGAGGCCGGGCGCGAAGGTGACCGCTACGGCGTCCACGTCGTCGATGGTCTTGCCTGCGTCCAGCAGAGCCTTTTTGACGGTGGCACTGATGAACTCGCAGTGGCGGCGGCTGGCGATCTCCGGCACGACGCCGCCGTAAAGCGCCTGCTCCTTGACGCTGGTGGAGATGACGTTGCTCAGCAGGTGCCGGCCATCTTCCACCAGAGATGCGGCGGTCTCGTCGCAGGTAGATTCGATTCCTAAGATGATCATGGTTTTAGTGGGCCTCCAGCCAGTTTTTGCCCTGATGCACTTCGGTGCTCAGGGGGACAGCGTAATTGACACAGCCTTCCATCTCTTCCTGCAGGATGGCGGCGGCTTTCGCGGCTTCTGCCTCCGGGGCCTCGACGATGAGTTCGTCGTGGACGGTCAGGATGAGGCGGCTCTCCATCTTCTCGTCCCGCAGACGCCGCCAGACCCGCACCATCGCCAGCTTGATGACGTCGGCGGCGGTGCCCTGGATCGGCGTGTTGCGGGCCATCCGCTCGCCGCTGGCCCGGATGTTGTGATTGTTGCTGGCCAGCTCCGGCAGGGAGCGGCGGCGCCCGAAGAGGGTGGACACATAGCCGCAGTTCCGGGCGTCGGAGATGGTCTTGTCCATGTAGCCGCTGACTTTCGGGAAGGTGGCCAGATAGTTTTTCAGGAAGGCGTCGGCCTCCTTGACGTTCACGCCGATGTCCTTCGAGAGGCTGTAAGCGCCCTTGCCGTACATGATGCCGAAGTTGATGGCTTTTGCCGAAGAGCGCAGGCGGGGCGTGACCTGCTCGAGGGGCAGACCGTAGATCTTGGCGGCAGTGCTGCGGTGGATGTCCTCGCCGGTGAGGAAGGCCTGCTGCATATGCTCGTCGCCGGTGACGTGGGCGAGGATGCGCAGCTCGATCTGGCTGTAGTCGGCGTCCACCAGCACGCAGCCGGGCCGCGCCACAAAGTAAGCGCGGAGCTGGCTGCCCAGCTCGGTGCGGATGGGGATGTTCTGCAGGTTGGGGTTGTCGGAGGAAAGCCGTCCGGTGCGGGCTTCGGTCTGGTTGAAGCGGGTGTGGATGCGGCCATCCTCCGCAATGACCTTCAGCAGGCCCTCGACGTAGGTGGAGTTCAGCTTCTGGTAGGCGCGGTACTGCAGAATATCCTCCACCAGCGGGTAGTCCCGCAGGGCTTCCAGCGTCTCGGCGTCGGTAGACCAGCCGCGCTGGGTCTTTTTGCCGTGGGGCAGGCCCATGGTGTCGAAGAGCATCTCGCCCAGCTGCTTGGGGCTGTTGGGGTTGAAGCTGGCGCTGCCCGTCTCCATGTGGATGCGGGTGAGGACGTCTTCCAGCTCCGAGCGCATCTTTACGCCGAACTTCTCGATGCCCTCTTTATCCACGAGGATGCCGATGCGGGTCATGTCGGCCAGCACCTGCGCCAGCGGGAACTCGATGTCGTTGTAGAGGGAATCTTCGTCCAGCGCGGTGATCTCTGCCTTCATCTTGGCGAACAGGTCGGCCAGCGCACCGGCGTCCGGCCACTTCTCACAGGTGAAAGCGGCGTCGGCGCGGTAGCTGATGATGAGCTCCGAGAGGTTGTACTTGGAAGCTGAGGCGTCCAGCAGATAGGCCGCCAGCTTGCCGTCCCAGACGATGCTGCTGCCCCAGCCGCCCGCAGCCATGGCGCGGGCGTAGAGCGGCGCGCTGTCGAAGACGTCAAGGGTGACGTCTTTGTTGTCCAGCAGGCGGAGCAGATCTTCGGATTCCAGCGGGAAGACGGTCTTGTCCTGCACGGCATACCACACGGCGGGCTGCAGCTCCACGATGCGGACGCCCTGCTTGCCCATGACAGCGGGCCGCGCGGCCACGAGGTAATGGCCCTTCGGCTCAGCGGGCAGAGCGGCAAGTTCGGCTTCCGGCAGAGGCTCTGCCGGCGCTCTTTCCGGGTCGGCGGCGGGGGTGATGTCGCTCAGGCCGAAGCGGGCGATGAGGGAGTGGAGCTCCAGCTCCTGCATCAGCCGGACGGCTTCAGCCTTGTTGCCCTCGCCCACGGCGTAGGCGCCCTCGGCGGTGTCGATGGGGGCGTCGGTGCGGATGGTGCCCAGCGTGTAGCTCAGCTCTGCCATGGCGCGGTCTTCGGCCAGATGCTCCCGCTGCTTGGGCTTGATGGTCTTGTCAGTGGTGTCGTCGAGGTGGGCGTAGACCCCCTCGAGACTGCCGTATTTCTGGATGAGGGTAAAGGCACTCTTCTCGCCGATGCCCTTCACGCCCGGGATGTTGTCGGAGGTGTCGCCCATCAGGCTCTTCACGTCGATGAGCTGGCGGGGCGTGACGCCGTATTTCTCCTTCACGGCCTCCACATCCATGGTGACGGTCTTGCTGCGGCCCAACGCCGTGGTAGCCAGCAGAACGGTGGTGGTGTCGCTGACCAGCTGTAAGCTGTCCCGGTCTCCGGTGGCAAGGAAGCAGTCGTCGCTGCGGGCGGCGCAGGCGGCGGCCAGCGTGCCGAGGATGTCGTCGGCTTCCCAGCCCTCGGCGGTCACTTCACGATAGCCCAGCAGGGCCAGAAGCTGCCGGATGACGGGCAGCTGGGCAGCCAGTTCGTCGGGCATCTTATGGCGGGTGGCCTTGTAGCCGTCGTACATCTTGTGGCGGAAGGTGGGGGCTTTGAGGTCGAAAGCCACAGCCACCTCGTCGGGCTCAGATTCTTTGAGCAGGGAGAGCAGGATATTCAGAAAGCCGAAAATGGCGTTGGTATAGCGGCCGTCTTTGGTGGTCAGCAGCTTGATGCCGTAAAAGGCACGGTTGGCGATGCTGTTGCCGTCAATGACCAGTAAACGCATAGCTTGTGGTCCTCCATTCCATAATTTCACAGTCTATAGTATACCACAAAATAGAGCAGATGGGGGAGGGTTTGCACAAAAAAAGCCTCTCCCTTTGGGAGAGGTGTCACCGAAGGTGACGGAGAGGGTCACTCTACCCTTATCGCCCCCACCGGGCAGGCGTTGGCGGCGTCCACGGCCAGCGGCACCTGGTCGGGCGGGATGTCGCCGGGGATGGCGACGGCCAGAGTCCCCTCCATCTGGTATACCTCGGGGCAGAGCCCGGCACACTGGGTGCAGCCGATGCAGAGTTCAGGGTCTACGAATGCTTTCATGTTGGTACTACCTCCATTCAAAATGAGAAAAAGGCGCTGACAGCAGTGTGGCCCGGTGGAGCAGAAAATATGCTATAGGCTTTCGGGCGCAGATATGTTACAATAGAGCAGAGTGAACAGGAGGGCAAGACCATGAACATCCAGATATTCGGCACCACCAAGTGCTTCGATACCAAAAAGGCTCAGCGCTATTTCAAGGAGCGCGGCATCAGGTTCCAGATGATCGATTTGAAAGAAAAAGAGATGAGCCGGGGCGAGTTTGAAAATGTGTCCCGCGCTCTGGGCGGCTGGCAGGCGCTGGTAAATCCCAACGCCAAGGACAAGCAGACCCTCGCTCTGCTGGACGCGCTGGTGGACTGGCAGAAGGAAGACAAGCTCTTCGAGAACCAGCAGCTGTTCCGCACCCCCATCGTCCGCAATGGCCGTCAGGCCACCGTCGGCTACCAGCCCGACGTCTGGAAGAACTGGGAATAAGAAGCTGTTTTCATAACCATTGCACACCGTCCAGGCGGTCTTTTCGCTGGCATACTGCGTTGCTTTCCCTTGCAATCCGCCCAGGATTGCTGCGGAAAATCGCCTTGTCTGCCGACGAAAAGCCTCACCCACCCGGCATACTCTGGCTATGAAAACAGCTTTTGGGCCAGTTTCACCAAAATAACACGGGCAGGGTTTTGCACCCTGCCCATGATTGTGGTATACTGTTTTTATCTGAAAAGTGAAACAACGCAGGAGACGATAACGATATGAAGATAGAAATGACCCCGGAAGAACACGCCCGGCTCCACCGCCGCCGCGGTCGGCAGGCCCTCGGGCTGGTCATCGCGGTGCTGGTGCTCATCGGCACGCTGACCGTGCTGCACGCAGGCGTGAATGCCGTGGCAAAGCTGTTTGACGATACGGCCCAGAAGCAGGAATATGAGGACAAGCTGGAAGGTCTGGTGCTGTTCGACCCCGTGCCGTTTGAGGGCATCGAGAACATCGACGACCTGACCCTCCGCGAGGCCGCTGTCTGGGGCTGTGTGTACAGCATCCAGGAGACCCAGGGCGGCTTCGACGGCTACAACACCGACCCCGATACCGAGCAGCTGCTCATCCCCTCTGTGGACGTGGACGCCTACCTCGCAAAGCTTGTCGGCCCCAGCTTCCGCATGACCCACAAGACCTTCGAGATGGAGGATATGACCATCGAGTTCGACGACACCACCCAGTGCTATAAGATCCCCGTCACCGGCAGCGTGGGCAGTTACCGCGCCACCGTCACCAAGCTGTTCAAGAAGGACGGCCTCCTCCATGTCACCGTGGGCTACATCCCCAACCAGAACGCAACGGACAGCATCCTCACCGCCACCTCGGATACGCCGGTCAAGTACATGGACTATCTGTTCAGCCGCCAGAGCGGCAGCTGGTATCTCACCGGCCTGACCGAGAGCGAGACGAAGCCCGAGTCAACGGCGGCGTCCACTGCCTCCGAGCCTGCCATGATGGCAGACAGCGAGGTGCAGGACGCCATCCTCGCCACCGGCGGCGAAACGCCCGCTGACTCCGACGCCGCGTCCTCGGAGGCCGCAGCCGCCAGCGGGGAAGCGGACAGCACCGCCGAAAGCGAAGCCGCCTCGGACGCAGAGCCGCAGGCCGAAAGTGCGGCCAGCGCGGCGGCGTAAAACGAATCACAAACAAAAACCGGGAAGCTCCCAGAGCTTCCCGGTTTTTGCATATCCGGAATTACTTCAAATCAAACCGCACGACCACCAGCCGATACCAGAGATACGGCACCATGTTCCATATCATCCACAATTCCATCAGAACATAATTCGGCAGGTCGCGGAGGCGGAAGGGGCGCTTGCCCAGCTGGCCGTTTTTGAGAAGGGCGAAGGCTTCGTGCATTCCCTTGTCCCACGCCTCGCCGAAGCCCTGTTTGTGGAACTTGCAGCGTTTGAGCAGATAGCCCAGCGCCAGCGGAAGGATGTTGAGAATGAGCATCAGCAGAGGCTCGTTCTTGAGGGGGAGAAGGATGCTGTTGCGGCCGCTCTGCTGGCTCTTGAAGGCGTTGTACCGCACCGCGCCGGTGCTGGCGCCGCAGATGTGGTAGCACTTTGCCGTGGGGCAGAGGACATTCTTGTAGCCCGCGTTGTTGGCGCGCCAGCTGAGGTCTACGTCCTCGAAGTAGGCAAAGAAATTTTCATCGAAGACGCCGATCTCGTCGAGGATGCTCTTGCGGTAGAGGGCCGCGCCGCCGCAGGCCGAGAAGATGCGCTTCTGTTTGGTGTAGCGGCTGGCCCGGCGGCCGTCGCCGGTCTTGCAGGCAAAGCCCATCCATGTGACGTAATCGCCGGCGTCGTCGGCAAGCTCCCGGTCGAAGTGGCGGATCATAAGGCTCTGGACGGCAAAAATTTTCTCGTCGCTCTCAGCCACGCGGATGAGCTCGGCCAGCCACTGGGGCTCTGCAAAGGCGTCGTTGTTGAACAGCACCACGAACTCGCTTTTCGCCCGGGCGATGCCCTGATTGACGGCGTGGGAGAAGCCGGTGTTGGAGCCGTTCTCGATGAGCTGGAAGTTCTCGCGGCTGCAATAGCTGCGGGCCTGCTCAAGGCTCTCGTCGGTGGAGCCGTTATCCACCACGATAAGCTCGAAGTCCTGCTCCGTCTGGGCGTAGACCGATTCGATGGAGTCCTTGAGCCAGCCTTTGCCGTTGATGTTGGGGATGATGATGGTCGCTTTCATAGATTCTGTGCTCCTGCGCATTTTCTTCTAGCATACAAAAGACAGTATAACATATTTTGAAGAAATTGAAAATTCCCTCTTGACAAAAAAGATGATTTGAGTATTATTGTATTAAGCACTTAGCACAGCAACACAAGGAGATGAGACGATGGGCGAACGATTCGATATGAGCCGCCCCATCTACGCACAGATCGTGGAACGGCTCAAGGCAAAAATCCTGGCGGGCGTCTACCCGCCCGGCGGACATCTGGACTCGGTGCGCGACATGGCCGCGGCGGCAGGCGTCAACCCCAACACCATGCAGCGGGCGCTGGCCCAGCTGGAAGCGGAAGGGCTCGTCCACACCGAGCGGACCACGGGCCGCTTCGTCACCGAAGATACAGCCCTTTTGGAACAGCTGCGGGACGAGACAGCCCGCGCCATGACCGCCGAATATCTCGAAAAAATGCGCGGCATCGGCTACGGCCCGGCAGAGGCCGCAAAGCTTATGACGGGCTGGGAAACAAAGGAGAGTGATTCAAATGAATGAGCTTTTAACTTGTGAGGGCCTGACGAAATCCTACCAGAAGGGGACAAACGCCCTCGACGGCATCGACATGCACATCGGCTTTGGCCGCATCGTGGGCCTGCTTGGCCCCAACGGCAGCGGCAAGACCACCCTCATCAAACTGGCGAACGGCCTCTTGCAGCCCACGGCGGGCAGTATAAAAATCGCGGGCATGGACCCCGGCCCGGACACGAAGGCCATCGTCTCCTATCTGCCGGATGCCGCATGGTTGCCTGACTGGATGCGGGTGGAGCAGCTGGTGGAGATGTTCCGGGATTTCTACGCCGACTTTGACCCCGCCAAGGCGAATGAGATGCTGGAAAAGCTGGAGCTTTCGCCCAAAGCACCCCTCAAGAGCCTTTCCAAGGGCAACAAGGAGAAAGTCCAGCTCATCCTTGCCATGAGCCGGAACGCCCGGCTCTACCTGCTGGATGAACCCATCGGCGGCGTGGACCCGGCGGCGCGGGACTACATCCTGAACACCATCCTCACAAACTACAGCCGGGACGCCTCGGTCATCATCTCCACCCACCTCATCGAGGATGTGGAGCCGGTGCTGGATGAGGCTGTGTTCCTGAAGAACGGCAGAATTTTCGCCCACCGCTCGGTGGATGAGCTCCGCGAGACCGAGGGCATGAGTGTGGATGCATATTTCCGGGAGGTATTCAAATGCTGAAAAAGTTACTGAAATATGAGTTCCGGGCCACCGCCCGCACCTACGGCGGAATGTATCTGGCCCTGTTGGCGGCGTCGGTGCTCTTTGGCGGGTCCCTCTGGAGATGGAACAGCACCAATAGTGATGCCTATTCGACTCTCGTGGGCCTGCTGAGCCTTGTCTACACCGGCGTCATCATCGGCACCGTGGTCGTCACCATCATGACCATCGTGCAGCGGTTCTACCGCAACCTGCTGGGCCGGGAGGGCTATCTGATGCACACCCTGCCGGTGACGGAAACACAGCTTGTGACCTCGAAGCTCATCTCCAGCACCGTGTGGAGCCTGTGCAGCATCCTCGCAGCCTGCCTTTCCTTCGGCATTCTGGCTGTCCTGATGATGGCGGATATGGACCTGCTTGAGCAGCTGCCGCTGATGTGGTCGGGCATCCGGGAGGCATTCGCCCGCTGTAACATGGAGTTCTGGGAGGCGCTGGCTTTCAGCGGCGTCGTCAGCTTCGTGCGGATGGTCAGCGCCATCGCCTGCATCTATGCTGCCTGCATGGTGGGACATCAGTTCAAGAACCACCCCGCGCTGGCGGGCATCCTGAGCTTCTTTGTCATGCAGTATCTGCAGGGCTGGCTCGAAAAGCTGCTCCAGATCGGCACCGGCGTCTACGAGACGGCCATCTATAGCGCCGTAGGCGATGTGGGCAGCATCGAGACTGCCGTCTCGGCTCTGGGCTACATGGGGAGCGCGATGGTCACGCTGGGCATCGCGGCGGCGTTCGGCGTCTTCTGGTTCGGGCTGACGGTCTGGCTGATGCGAAACAAACTCAACCTCGAGTGATGAAACGTGAAAAAATCTGACGGAAAATTTTGAAATTCCCTCTTGACTTTACACGGATAAAGTGTATAATGCAATCAAACCAATGAGGCGGAAGAGAACCTGCAAAGCGCATCTTCAGTGAGCCCGGACAGTGAAAACGGGCGAGAGCGGGGCAGAGATTCGTGGGCCGCCGAGGGCCGGGCAAACGGGGCAGAGCCTCCAGTAGCTTGGGACGGAAGCCTCCGTTACAGGGCAGGGGAGTGTTGGCTCTCCGTGAGGGGCTTTGCGGCTTTCAAGAGGAAAGCGAGCAAGGCAAGCAAGGTGGCACCGCAGATTCGAATTTTTCGACTCTGTCCTTGTGGATGAACACACAGGGACAGGGTCGTTTTGTTATATGAGAACAAAAGCCCGTCCCGCAAGTGGAGCGGGTTTTTATTTTACATGCCGCCCGCTCCAGGGAAGGAGCAACCGCTATGAAAACCATGAACAGAATCTCCCGCCGCAGCTTTCTGAAAGCCGCTATGGCCGCCGCCACTGTTTCCGCTCTGGGTCTGACCGGCTGCGGTTCGTCCGCTTCGAGCACTGCATCCGGCACCGCTTCCGGTGCAGCAGCATCTTCTGCCGCCGCCAGCGAGGCAGGCCAGACCTTCAAGGTGGGCATTGTCAACTACGTTGACCACGCTTCTCTGAACCAGATCGTTGCGTCGGTGGAAGAGCGTCTGGACGAGGTGGGCAAGGAGAAGGGCGTCACCTTCGACTACGCCGACTATTACGCCAACGCACAGGCCGACCAGACCAACCTGAACCAGATCGGCGCCGACCTCGTGGCCGACGGCGTGGACGTCATCGTGGCTGTGGCTACCCCCACCGCCGCTACTATGCTGGCCGCTGTGGAGGACACCGACATCCCCGTCGTCTACTCCGCCGTCACCGACCCTGCTGCCGCAGGCTTTGACACCGAGCCGAACATCACCGGCACTTCCGACGCCCTGAACACCGACGCCATCATGAACCTCATCCTGGCCGTCAACCCCGACATCGACACCATCGGCCTGCTGTATGATCTGAGCCAGGATGCTTCTACACAGGCCATTGCAGACGCCAAGGCTTTCTGCGACAGCAAGGGCATCAAGTACATCGAGAAGAACGGCACCACCACCGCCGAAGTCCAGATGGCCGCTGAGGCCCTCATCGCCGCCGGTGTCAAGGCCGTCTTCACCCCCACCGACAACACCGTCATGACCGCCGAGCTTTCCATCTACGAGACCTTCACCGAGGCAGGCGTCCAGCACTACACCGGCGCTGACAGCTTCGCCCTGAACGGTGCCTTCGTGGGCTACGGCGTCGATTACGTCCAGCTGGGCGAGGCTACCGCCGATATGGTGGTGGAACTGCTCTGCGACGGCAAGACCCCTGCAGACCTGCCGTTCCAGACCTTCGACAACGGCATTGCCACCATCAACACCGAGACCTGCGAGGCTCTGGGCCTCGACCTCGACACCGTGAAGAAGGCCTTTGCACCCTACTGCACCGAGGTCGTGGAAGTGACCACGGCGGAGAACTTCTCTTAACCGCTGAAAGCCTCTCCCTTTGGGAGAGGTGTCACCGAAGGTGACGGAGAGGGCAAGGACGCTGTGAAAAAAGCAAAAACGCTGCGATAAGTTGACTCGAACAAAAGGTTATCGCAAGGCGAATAGCTTTTGGTCAGGCGGCTTGCCCTCTCAGGCGCTTGCGCGCCAGCTCTCCCAAAGGGAGAGCCTTAAAAAGGAAAATATTATTTATTTAAGGAGCACACCATGCTGGCGAGTATCTTTTCGCTCAACGTCATCCAGACCGCGCTCGAGCTGGGCTGCATCTACGCCCTCGTTGCGCTGGCTCTGTTTCTGAGCTATTCCATCCTGAATATCGCGGATTTGTCCACCGACGGCTGCTTCACCCTTGGCTGCGCTGTTGCGTGTCAGGTGGCGCTGACCGGCCACCCCTTCCTCGCCCTGCTGGCGGCGATGGCGGCCGGTGTGTGCTCCGGTTTCATCACAGCCTTTTTGCAGACCCGCCTCGGCGTCGAGAGCATCATGGCCGGCATCATCGTCAACACCGGCCTCTACACCATCAACCTGGCCGTGATGGGCTTCTCGTCCACCATGTCGCTGGTCAAGACCGATACCGTCTTCTCCATCGCCAAGAGCGCCCTGCGCTTCACGGGCGGCGGGTATAAGCTGGTGCTGGCGGCGGCAGTCATCGCGCTGGCCGGTGCCGCCATGGTGGGCTTCCTCGGCACCCGCCTCGGCCTTTCGATTCGTGCCACCGGCGATAACGCTGCCATGGTGCGTGCTTCCAGCATCAACCCCGCCTTCACCATCACGGTGGGCCTCTGCATCTCGGGCGCATTGACCGCCCTTTCCGGCGGCCTGCTGGCTCAGTACCAGAAGAGCTGCGACATCAACGTAGGCACCGGCATGGTGACCATCGCACTGGCTTCCCTCATCATCGGCGAAACGCTGGTGGGCAAGCGGACGATGGTGCGCCGTGTGCTGGGCGTCGTGTTTGGCAGCTGCCTCTACCGTTTTATCGTGGCGGTGGCCCTCCGCTTCAACGTCCCGGCTGCTGCCATGAAGCTGGTCAGCGCCATCATCGTGGCGGTGGCCATCTCGATGCCCGCCATCCAGGAGAAGATCGCCTTTGAGAAGCGCCGCAGTGCGGCCCGTCAGGCGCGGAAGGAGCGTGTGTAAAATGGAAATGCTCGAACTTCGTGACCTGCACAAGACCTTCAACCCCGGCACCGTCAACGAGAAAGTGGCCCTGAACGGCGTCAGCCTGACCATGGAAGCGGGAGACTTCGCCACCATCGTCGGCTCCAACGGCGCGGGCAAATCCACCCTCTTCAACGCCATCACCGGCGGCTTCATCGCCGACGAGGGCAGCATCACGCTGGGCGGCGAGGACATCACCTTCGCGCCGGAATATCAGCGCAGCCGGGTCATCGGCCACCTGTTCCAGGACCCGCTCAAGGGTACGGCCCCCAACATGACCATCGAGGAGAATCTGGCGCTGGCCTACCTTCGCGCCGGGACCGCCCCCAACGCCATCTTCTCCCGCATCTCCCGCAAGGATAAGGAGATCTTCCGTGAGAAGCTGGCCCTGCTGGATATGGGCCTCGAAGACCGGATGAAGCAGCCGGTGGGCCTGCTGTCGGGCGGTCAGCGTCAGGCGCTGACCCTGCTGATGGCCACCCTCGTCACCCCGAAGCTCCTGCTTCTGGACGAGCACACCGCCGCTCTCGACCCTGCCACCGCCGAAAAGGTGCTGGACCTCACCAAGAGCATCGTGGCCGAAAAGAAGATCACCTGCCTGATGGTCACCCACAATATGCATCAGGCATTGGAGCTGGGCAACCGCACCCTTATGATGGACGCGGGCCGCATCGTCTTCGATGTCAAGGGTGAGGCCCGCAGCAAGATGACCGTGGACGACCTGCTCGAGAAGTTCCGCGAGAATGCCGGCAAGGCTCTCGACAATGACCGCATCCTCCTGAGCAAGGTGGAAGCCAACAACTGAGCATAAGAAGAAAGACTGCTGCAAAACAGCTCTCTGAAAAAAACAATGAACAAAACCCGGAACCCTTTCAGAGCCAGGACGGCTTGAAAAGAGTTCCGGGTTTTGTATTGTTTCTTTATATCTTACAGCATCTTGGAGAGGAATGCCTTCAGGCGCGGGTGCTTGGGGTTGGTGAACAGCTCCTGCGGCGGCTCATCCTCCTGAATGCGGCCCTCGTCAATGAAGATGACGCGGTTGGAGACTTCGCGGGCAAAGCCCATCTCATGGGTGACCACCAGCATGGTGATGCCGGTGTGAGCCAGCTCCTTCATCAGCTCAAGCACTTCACCGACCATCTCGGGGTCGAGGGCGCTGGTAGGCTCATCGAAGAGGATGACGTCCGGGTCCATTGCCAGTGCGCGTGCGATGGCGATGCGCTGCTGCTGGCCGCCCGAAAGGCTCTTGGGGTAGACGTTGGCCTTGTCGGCCAGACCTACGCGGGCCAGAAGCTCGTCGGCGCGCTTGGAGATGGCCTCTTTGTCCTTGAGCTTGAGCAGGCTGGGGGCCAGCTCGAGGTTTTTCTTGACGGTCAGGTGGGGGAAGAGGTTGAAGTGCTGGAACACCATGCCCATCTTCTGGCGGACAGAGTCGATGTGGTCGTCGTCCACCTCCACGCCCTCAAATTTGATGCTGCCGCCGGTGGGGACCTCCAGCCGGTTCAGGCAGCGTAGGAAGGTGGATTTGCCGCAGCCCGAGGGGCCGATGAGGCAGACCACGTCGCCGCGGTAGATGTCAATGTCGATGCCCCGCAGCACGTCCAGAGTGGGGGCAGCCTGCTTTGCGCCCTTCCGCTTTTCGCCGCCGTAGGTCTTGGTCAGGCCCCGGACTTCCAGGATCTTATCGGTCACTTTGTGCCAGCCTCCTCTCAAATTTTGCAAGCAGCCAGGTAAAGATCATCACCAGCACCAGATAGATCAGTGCCACGCCAAACAGGGGGAACATGGCCTCGTAGGTGCGGTTCATGATGCCCTGGGCCGCATACAGCAGCTCCTTGCCGCCGATGACGGTAATAAGGGAGGTGTCCTTCAGCAGCATGATGAACTCGTTGCCCAGGGCAGGCAGCACCGCCCGGATGGCCTGGGGGATGATGATGACCACCATGGTGGTGATGTAGTTCAGGCCCAGGCTGCGGCCGGCCTCCATCTGGCCCGGGTCCACAGCCATCAGGCCGCCCCGGATGATCTCGGAGACGTAAGCGCCGGAGTTGATGCCCAGCGCCAGAGCGCCTACCATGGTAAAGTTGCGGCTGTTGTTGAAGATGACCATGCTCATGATCAGCAGCTGCACCATCATGGGGGTGCCCCGGATCACGGTGGTGTACACCTGGCACACGGCGTTAAAGACCCCCAGCACGGGGTTCGAGCGGCCGGGGCGCTGCTGGTCGTGGGCCACACGCACCAGCGCCACCACGCTGCCCAGCAGGACGCCCATGGCCAGAGCAATGGCAGTGACCAGCAGGGTGGTGCCTACGCCCCCGATGTACTGGAGCCAGCGGTCCTTCAGGACAAAGGCCTGATAAAATTTGTAGAACAGCTCCTGCCCCATGTCCAGCCGGCCGCCGCTTTTCAGCAGCTGGCTCAACAGTTCGTATTGTGCGGCCATTCGCATCCTCACTTTCTTTTCGTCTGTTGTGATCTTGTCAGAATTTTGTAACCTATATCCCTTAAAAAAGGGGAGGTGCCCGGTGGGCCGCCTCCCCTTGAGGGGTCTGTTTACTCAGCCTTGATGTACTTGTCCACGATGGCCTGCAGGGTGCCGTCAGCCTTCAGCTCCTCCAAAGCGGCGTTCACAGCCTCCAGCAGAGCGGTGTTGCTCTTGTTCATGCCAATGGCGTAGTCCTCCTCGGCGTAGCTGGTGTCCAGGATCTTCAGGCCGGGGTTGGACTCCACATAGGCCTTGGCGGGCTCGTTGTCGATGACCACAGCGTCCACCTGGCCGTTGTTCAGGGCCTGTACAGCGGTCAGGCCGCTGTCGTAGGCCACCACGGCGTCCTCGCCAAAGTCGTCGGAGCAGTACAGGTAGCCGGTGGTGCCGCGCTGGGTGCCGATCTTCTTGCCGGCCAGATCGTCCACAGAGGCAATGTCGGAGCCCTCGGGCACGATGACGGACTGGATGCCGGTGGCGTAGCTGTCGGAGAAGGACATCACAGCCATCCGCTCGTCGGTGACAGTGATGCCTGCCATGGCGATGTCGGCCTTGCCCTGCTGCACGCTGAGCAGAGCGGCGTCAAAATCCATGTCGTCGATCTGCAGCTCCAGGCCCAGCTTCTCGGCAATGGCCTGTGCGGTGTCCACATCGATGCCCTCAATGGTGCCGGCGTCGGTGGTCATCTCGTAGGGAGGGAAGGTGGCGTTGGTGGCCATGGTCAGCTTGCCGGCCTCAACGGTGGTCAGCTCAGCAGCGGCAGCGCTGGTGGAAGCAGCCTCAGAAGAAGCAGCAACAGAGCTTGCAGCAGCGGAAGAAGCGGTGGAGGCAGAGCCGCCGCAGGCGGTCAGAGCCAGAGCAGCAGCGGAAACAGCGGCGGCAGCCAGGAAGCTGCGGCGAGAGATCTTTTTCATATTCAAACACTCCTCTTTATGTGCATATCGTTTGCATCTCTCTGCTGCGATGCGATTCATCGAAAAATCAGAGAGCGTGTTTAGTATAGGTTGTACAATTTGAAAAGTCAAGTGTTGTGCAAAAATTCCATCAAATTGAAACCGAATTGCAAACAATTATGCAGAATAAAGCCTGAGAACGATGTATATATGCAGAACCTCTCAGTCTGCCCGGATGCGAAAGCCTCTCCCTTTGGGAGAGGTGTCACCGTAGGTGACGGAGAGGGCAAGCTCAGTGCGACAGAGCCGCCGCACGGCGATAGGCAGCCCCTTTGTCAGAGCGAAACTATCGCGACGTCTGCAATTCTTTGGCAGCATCCTTGCCCTCTCAGGCGCTTCGCGCCAGCTCTCCCAAAGGGAGAGCCATTATACGCTTCTTGCCAGCTCTTCCACGCTCCGCTTCGGCACGCAGTAGTCACCGTTCTCATCGAGATAATACTTGATGCCGGTCTCCTCCGTCATCGGTACGACTCTGGCGGCATGAGTGGGGCAGCCAAGCGCCACCATGAACGCCAGCTTGTCCGGCGCGGCGATGCCCAGCAGCTCGCTCAGGGCGGGCTTGTTGATGGCGCCCATGATGCAGCTGCCCACGCCCTTGGCCCATGCGGCGAGGGTGATGTTCGCCAGCGCGATGCCGGTGTCGGTGTTCAGGTCGCCGGGGATGGAGCTGTCCTGCACGACGGCCAGATACATCACAGGCTGCTCGTCGGCTTTGGGAGTACCCTGCTCCGGCGGCAGATAGGCGGCCCACTTGACCAGCGGATGGACTTTTGCCACCATCTCAGGGCTCTGCACCACCACCAGCTTCACGGCCTGACGGTTCGCGCCGCAGGACGACAGGCGCAGGGCCTCCACCATATCGTCCACCACATCCTGCGGCACCGGCTTCTGGGCGAAGCGGCGGTAGGTGCGGCGGGTGTTGAGCGTTTCCATAATAGACATCGGCAGACACTCCTCTATATCAAATATGATTTGATTATAGCACCGGCGAAAGAGCCGCACAAGGGAGGCTGGGATCTATTTCCGCTTCCAGGCGTGGCCGCTGGGCATGGGCAGGCCCAGCACCAGCGCGATGCCCACAGCCAGCGCCACGGCCACCTTGAAGGTGGAGATGCCGTTGGCCAGCGAAAGGGCATTCTCGCCCTGGATGAAGTAGTAGGCGGTGTAGTAGATGCCCGCGCCGGGGACCAGCGGGAAGATGCCGGTCAGCAAAAAGACCGTCACCGGCGTCTTGAGCAGCACGGCGCAGATACGCGCCGCCAGCGACAGCGGGATGACCGCGATGAGGGAGGCTGCCGCCGCGTCGGCCCCGTATAAGACAGCCAGCTCGTAGACGAACCAGCCCACCGCGCCTACCAGCGCACAGCAGGGGAGGGTGCGCTTAGGGCAGGCGAAGAGGACGGCGAAACTCAGCGTCCCCGCCCCGGCCAGAAAGAACTGCGCCGCCAGCTGGCCGATCTGTGTGCTTGTCAAGGTCATCATACCACCGTCACCCCCGTCAGCAGAGAAGTAAGGCTCAGAACAAGGCCGGTGCCGATGGCGATGCTGGCCGCGATGAGCAGGGCGTCTATCATCCGGATGGTGCCGGAGAGGTAGTCGCCCTGCACGAAGTCCCGGATGCCCATGGTGAAAGCGATGCCGGGGGTCAATATCATCAGGGCGCCGATGATGGCGTGGCTGGCCTCAGTGTCCAGCAGATGGCACCCCAGAATGCAGACCAAGGTAATGAGCGCTGCCGCCGAGATTTTGCGGAAGCCGTTGGAAAGGTTCTTCTTTTCGCAGAGCAGCAGATAGCCGCTGACGATGAAACCCGCCGCCGCTGCCGCCAGCGCCGAGCGTATCGTGCCGCCGAAGATGAGCGCAAAACAGGCTGTGCCGCTCATCCCGGCGAGGAGCTGGGTCTTCCCCTTGGGGAAGGGGATGCGCCGGGCATCGGCCAGGCAGTGTTCAGCCTCGTCCAGTGTGACGCCCCCGGCTGCTATCTCGCGGGAAAGGGCATTCACCGCGGCCACCCGGCCTAAGTGAGTCGTCCGCACCGGCACGTTCCGCACTTCGGCGATCTCTGCCGTGCCGGCGCTGGCGAAGATGCCGTTGGTCAGCACGTAGACATGGAACTCCCGCAGATGGAAGCTGCGGGCCATGATCTCCATCGTCTGCTCCACCCGGAAGACCTCTGCTCCGTTTTCCAGCAGCGTCTCGCCCGCCGCCATGATAAAGTCCATGATGCGGCGCCGCTGCTCGTCGCTGGGATATAACTCTCTGCTGTCCATTCCGGCCCTCCCTGTCATGCCCGCCAAAGGGGGCATATCATCTCATGCTATACTGTATCATAATTCCAGCGGCTTGCAAAGGCGTCTTTTCACATTTTTGCACAACTTCCGTCCTTGCCGTCGGGGGCGCAGTGTGTTACACTGATAACAACTATGGAAAGATCCAGAAACCACAGGAGGAAATGACCGTGAAGCAGAGTCTGAGTTTCGCGCGCCGTCTGACGGCGCTGGTGCTGGCAGCTGTGATGCTGTGCGTGGCTGTCCCGGCGGCGTTCGCCGAGGATGCCGCACCCGGTGCCACCACCATTGGCGGTGCAAACACCACCCTTATCCCTGAGGAAGAGGAAAATTGTCTGAGCTGGCTCTTCGGCTCCAAAGATAAGATTACACTGCCCTATCTGAACATCAAGGGCAAGGGCCTGCGCCGGAACCTGTCGCTGGACCTCGTGGACTGCCTGGTGGGCATCACCTACACCGAGCTTGGCTCCATCGGCAGCTATGTCAGTGCCAGCGCCGCGCAGGAGGCGTGGAAGGCCCAGGCCGTGGCCATCCACTCCTACCTCGAGTACCATAAGCAGTACGGCTCCTCGGCCAACGCCCTCATCTACACCCCCGTGGAGGACATCCCGTCCTCGGCCCGGTCGGCCATCCGCAAGGCGGTGGAGTCGGTGAAGGATGAGGTGCTGACCTGCAACGGCAGCGTCATCGACGCCGTCTGGTCGGCCAGCGCGGGCTACAACACCCAGACCGGCGTCTACGGCACCTGTTCCAGCCTCGACGCCTGGGGCTCGGATGTGCCGTATCTCAAGAGCGTGGAAAGCCCCTATGAGCGCCAGTACCACGAGAAGATGCGCCGCATCATCGGCAAGGATTATGACTATGTCGAGTACAACGACAGCCGCACCGGTGAGCCCTACCAGAGCGCCGACACCACCCACAAAGACCTCGGCGGCTTCGTCCAGTACAATACGCTGGTGTCCAATGGCCGCAGCTACCGCTATATCGGCCAGTTCGTGTCCTCCCGCTACTGCTTCGATTTCAGCACGGATGCAGCGGGCGTACCCTGTATGTACTACTACGGCTTCGGCCACGGCGTGGGCATGAGCCAGTGCGGCGCCGTGGGCTACGCTGCCGAGGAGGGGATGGGCTACCGCGACATCCTGAAGCACTACTACTCCGGCGTTTCCATCCGGACGGTGGGCAGCGGCACGAGCTCCGGCGGCGGTCTGTTCAGCTGGCTGCGCCGCCTGCTGGGCATGTAAAAAATCAAAAGGAATTGCGCAAAATACTTCTCAAATGGGACGTGATTTGGTATACTGTACACGCTTGTACACAAGAGACAGACGATTTCGCGTTTCACGCTCCAAAGCGGGAGCGATACGATAAAGAATAACAGGTGGAGAGAACGGAATGCAGTTGGAGAAGGAAAAGAAAGAAAAGCGGGAGCGGGAGCGCTGCCGCGCACTGGCGCAGCGCATCGCGGAGGAGGCAAACCCCGCCTCGGCGGCCCTGCTGGGAGAGCAGATGTCCCAGCTGACGAAAGCCCTGCACCGTGCAGGTGTGGAGGCAAAAGAGTGGACAGAGGGCTCTGCGGCAGAGCTTCTTGTGGTGGCAGACCCCGCGTGGGAAACGCTGCCCGAGACCCTGCCCGCCCGGGTGCTGCTGGTGAGCGATGAGAGCACCGTTATGGCGGGCTGGGCCGAGCAGCTGGCTCAGCGGGGATACTTCCGCGATTTTGGCTGGCGCAGCAAGGGCCGCGCCCCGCAGTCGGCGCTGTTCTGCACCAGCCAGCCCACTCAGCTGAAGATGGTGCGGGGCTACGAGATGGAAATGGACATCCTGCGTGACCGGATGGTGCGCGCCGAGCGCACCAGCGGCGAGGAAGCCGAGCTCATCGCCCGGCTGCGCAGCGACCTTTCGCTCAGCCGCAGCCACGAGCAGCAGCTGGAAAAGGCACTGGGCGAGGTGACCGGCTCGAAGTTCTGGAAGATGACCTGGCCCATGCGCTATGTCGTCAGCAAGAGCCGCCAGCTCTGGCACACTCTGCCCCTCTTCGTGCTCCTGCGGGAGCTGCGCAGCGGCGGCATCGAGGGCGTGCGGGAAATGGCCCGCGCCCGCCGCGAGTACGCCGCCCTCTTCCCGGGCAAAGTCATGCGCGCCGACCGGTTCGCACCGGTGGAACTGCTGGTGCGGCAGGCAGGCGACCAGCCTGCAGGCCCCAAGATCAGCATCGTGGTGCCGCTCTACAACACCCCGCTGGACTTCCTCGAAGAACTGCTGGATTCCGTCGTGAACCAGACCTACCGCAACTGGGAGCTCTGCTGTGTGGACGCCGGCACTGCCCCGGGCGTGGGCGAGATGGTGCAGCAGCGCGCCGCTGTGGACCCTCGTATCCGCTACAGGAAGCTGGAGAAGAATGAGCTCATCCCCGGCAACACCAACAAAGGCATCGAGATGGCCACCGGCGACTTCATCGCCCTGCTGGACCACGACGACATCCTCCATCCCTGCGCCCTCTGGTACGCGGCCAAGGCCATCGCCGAGCAGGGAGCCGACTTCGTCTATACCGATGAGGCGACCTTCGAGGGCAAGGTGGAGAACGTGGTGCTCTACCACTTCAAGCCGGACTTCATGCTGGACAACCTCCGCTCCAACAACTATATCTGCCACCTGACCCTCTTCAGCCGCCGGCTGATGGACGCCGCAGGCGGCCCGGAGCGGATGGAGTACAACGGCAGTCAGGATTATGAGCTCTTCCTCCGCCTGACCGAGACGGCCCGGAAGATCGTCCACATCCCCCACGCCCTCTATTACTGGCGTTCCAGCCCCGGCAGCACGGCCAGCGACATCTCCGCCAAGACCTACTGCATCGACGCGGGCATTGCCGCCCTCAAGGCTCATTACGCCCGCTGCGGCGTGGCCGTGGACGATGTGTCCCTCATCCCGGGTACGCCGGGCTACTACAAGACCGATTATACCATCGACCATCCGGGCCGGGTGAGCATCCTCATCCCCACCTGCGACCACATCCGCGACTTGGTGACCTGCGTGGAGTCCATCTACGCCCGCACCACCTACCCGGATTTTGAGATCATCCTCATCGAGAACAACAGCAAGGCCCCCGAGACCTTCCGCACCTACGAGCGGATGCAGAAGGAGCACCCCGATAACCTCAAGGTCGTCACCTGGGAGGGCAAGGGCTTCAACTACAGTGCCCTGAACAACTTCGGCGAGAAGTTCGCCACCGGTGAGTATCTGCTGCTCCTCAACAACGACACCGAGGTCATCACCGCCGCCTGGCTGGAAGAGATGGTCATGTATGCCCAGCAGAAGCGGGTGGGCTGCGTGGGTGCCAAGCTGCTCTACCCGGACGATACCATCCAGCACGCCGGTGTCGGCTTCGGCATCGGCGGCGTGGCGGGCCATCTGCACAAGTACTATCCCGCCAGCTCGGATGGCTATATGGGCCGCCTGAACTATGTGCAGGACGTCTACGCTGACACCGCCGCCTGCCTGCTCATCCGCAAGGAGATCTACGACGAAGTGGGCGGTCTGGACGAGAGCTATGCCGTGGCCTTCAACGATGTGGACTTCTGCGTCCGCGTCCGTCAGGCGGGCTACACCAACGTCTTCACCCCGTTTGCCCAGCTCTACCACTACGAGAGCAAGAGCCGCGGCATGGAGGATAACCCCGAAAAGCAGAAGCGTTTTCAGGGCGAGGTGCTGCGTTTTCAGGCCCGCTGGGGCGACCTGCTGGCTGCGGGCGACCCCTGCACCAACCCCAACTTCGACATCCAGCGCGAAGATTTCAGCCTGAAGATATTACCGCTGGAATGATAAGGAGAACGAACTTGGAACTCTCTGCCTGTATCGTTGTCTATAACGGCTGCGACGAAGCCCTCAAGGCGGCGCAGACGGTGCTGCAATACACCCGCCGCCACCCGCTGACCCTCTATCTGGTGGATAATGCCAGCCCCGACGGCAGCGGCGCACGGCTGGAAGCCGCCGTGAAGGGCGGCGCTTTGAGCACTCAGCCCGGCCAGAAGGTCGAGGTGCGCTGCCGCAGGGAGAACGGCGGTTTCGGCACCGGACACAACACCGTCCTGCCGGAGCTGACGAGCGACTACCACTTCATCCTGAACCCGGACATCCAGCTCACCGCCGATACCCTCAGCGATTTGGCCGACTGGATGGCCGCCCACCCGGATGCTGTGATGGCCCGGCCGGGGCTGCGCTTCCCGGATGGCCGTTCCCAGAGCCTGCCGCTGCGGCGCTGTGCGCTGCGGCCCATGGTCTACCGCCAGCTGCCGTTTTTGAAATTCTGGGAGAAATATAACCGTGCGTATTTGATGGAGGGGGAGGATCTGTCCGCTCCCGTTGAGATCGAGTTCTGCACCGGCAGCTTTTCCGCCGTGCGGACGGCGGAGTTCAAGGCCGTAGGCGGCTTCGATGAGCACTACTTCATGTATGTGGAGGATGCCGACCTGACCCAGAAGATGCGCACCACCGGCAAAGCCTACCTCGTGCCGCAGTACACCGCCATCCATGCATGGCATCGCGCGGCCCACCGCAGCCTCAAGCCCTTTTTGTGGCAGACCGGGAGCCTGCTGCGGTATTTCCACAAGTGGGGGTTCAAGTTCTGAGCCTTTGCTGATGAAACAAAAGAGCGCCCTCCGCAAAAATTTTTGCGGAGGGCGCTCTTTCCTTGCTTTTTTTTCGATTTGATAGTAGAATAAGGTGTAATACTATCGCAAACCTGCCAGCAGTGCATCGCGAGATCCGGCCAGCGCGCGTGGCGCGGGAAGCCCGGCGGCTGGCGGCGTATTACCACCAACATTGTTTACAGCGGACGCAGCTCCGCTTTGAATCCATACAGGACCCGGCGGATACGCTGCCGGGCCTTGTACAAGCTGCACAACTTTTTTATTTCATAATATAAGGAGTGCACAAAAATGAAAGGTATCATTCTGGCCGGCGGTGCCGGCACCCGGCTCTATCCGCTGACGATGGTCACCAGCAAACAGCTGCTGCCCGTCTATGACAAGCCGATGATCTATTATCCTCTGTCCACCCTCATGCTGGCGGGCATCCAGGACATCCTCATCATCTCGACCCCCACCGACACGCCCCGCTTCGAGGCGCTGCTGGGCGATGGCAGCCAGTACGGCATCCATCTGCAATATAAGGTCCAGCCGTCCCCGGACGGCCTGGCTCAGGCTTTCATCCTCGGTGAAGAGTTCATCGGCGACGACTGCTGCGCAATGATCCTGGGCGACAACATCTTCTACGGCAACGGCTTCTCCAAGATTTTGAAGAATGCTGTCTCCAACGCCGAGAACAAGGGCCGCTGCACCGTCTTCGGCTACTATGTGCCGGACCCCGAGCGCTTCGGCATCGTGGAGTTCGACGCAAACGGCAAGGTGCTGAGCGTCGAGGAAAAGCCCCAGCATCCCAAGAGCAACTACGCCATCACCGGCCTGTACTTCTACAACAAGGAAGTCGTTAAGATGGCAAAGCAGGTCAAGCCCTCCGCCCGCGGTGAGCTGGAGATCACGACCCTGAACGATATGTACCTGAAGAAGGACGAGCTGGATGTCCAGCTGCTGGGCCGCGGCTTTGCATGGCTGGATACCGGCACGATGGAGAGCCTGGTGGATGCTGCCGACTTCGTGCGTATGGTGGAAAAGCGTCAGGGCATCAAGATCAGCGCCCCGGAGGAGATCGCCTTCAAGTATGGCTGGATCGACCGCGAGACCCTGCTGACCAGCGCCGAGCGCTACGGCAAGAGCCCCTACGGCCAGCACCTGAAGAACGTGGCCGACGGCAAACTGCGCTACTGAGAAGAGAGGCACATTGGTATGAAGATCATTGTTACTGGATGCAGGGGCCAGCTGGGCACCGAGATCCTCAAGCAACTGCGGGAAGGCCGCAGCGAGATTGGCCCCATCCCGGAAAAGCTGCTCAACGCCACCGTTCTGCCGGTGGACCTGCCGGAGCTGGATATTTCCAACTACCGGATGGTGGATGAGTTCATCCGCCGCAACCGCCCGGATGTCATCATCAACTGCGCCGCCTACACCAACGTGGACGGCTGCGAGGTGAACCACGACGCTGCCTTCAAGGCAAACGCACTGGGCCCCCGCAATCTGGCTCAGGCCGCCGAAAAGACCGGTGCCCGCCTGGTGCATGTCTCCACGGACTATGTGTTCTCCGGCCGTGAGAACGGCGGCATTGCACAGGACGAGGCCACCATTCCCGGCCCCATCAGCGCCTACGGCTCCACCAAGCTCATGGGTGAGAAGTATGTGGAGCAGTTCTGCCACCGCCACTTCATCGTCCGCACGGCATGGCTCTACAGCTACTACGGCAAAAACTTCGTCAAGACCATCGTGAACGCCGGCAAGAAGTTCGGCAAGCTGGAAGTCGTCAACGACCAGTGCGGCAACCCGACCAACGCCGTCGATCTGGCCCACGAGATCCTGCAGCTCTGCGTGACCCACGAGTACGGCCTGTATCACTGCACCGGCGAGGGCATCTGCTCCTGGTATGATTTCGCATCGGAGATCATCCGCCTGTCCGGCGTGGACGCCACCGTGGCTCCCTGCACCAGCGAAGAGTACAAGGCAAAGCACCCGGACAGCGCCGACCGCCCCAAGTGGAGCGCTCTGGACAACCGGATGCTCCGCTGCACCGTCGGCAACGACGTCCGCGACTGGAAGGACGCGCTGGCCTGCTTCTTTGAGCACTGGGACGGCGACAACGGGATGAAATAACCCTCTCAGGCCGCTTCGCGTCCAGCTCTCCCGGAGGGGGCAACAACGCCGACCGCCGCCAGTGGCGGAAGCAGGGAGGAGTTGTTGGGGCAGCGGCCAGCAAGACGCACGCAAAGCGTTGCGGATGCTGGGAGCCGCAACCCGGGTGCGAAGCACCCTTGGCAAGCCGGGCAGGTTTTGCGGAAAAATGCAAAGTGCCGGGCCCTGCGCACAAATAAAACAAGAGAATAATTTAAGGATAAAAATATGAAAAAATATCTTATCACCGGCTGCGCCGGTTTTATCGGTTCCAACTTTGTGCATTATATGCTCAAGAAGTACCCCGAGATCCTGCTGGTCAACCTCGACAAGCTGACCTACGCCGGCAACCTCGAGAACCTGAAGGACGTTGAGGGCGACCCCCGCCATGTCTTTGTGCAGGGCGACATCTGCGACAAGGAGCTGGTCGAGAGCCTGTTTGCAAAGTACGATTTCGATTACGTCATCAACTTTGCCGCTGAGAGCCACGTTGACCGCTCCATCAAGAACCCTGAAATTTTCGTCCAGAGCAACGTGATGGGTACCGTCAACCTGCTGCAGCGCGCCAAGGAAGCCTGGTACGACGCCGAGGCCAAGACCTGGAAAGAGGGCAAGAAGTACCTGCAGGTGTCCACCGATGAGGTCTACGGCGCTCTGGGCGCTGAGGGCTTCTTCATGGAGACCACCCCGCTCTGCCCCCACAGCCCCTACTCTTCCTCCAAGGCCAGCGCAGATATGTTCGTCATGGCATTCCACGACACCTACGGTATGCCCATCAACATCACCCGCTGCTCCAACAACTACGGCCCCTACCAGTTCCCCGAGAAGCTCATCCCGCTGATGATCAACAATGTCAAGCACCATAAGCAGCTGCCCGTCTACGGTGACGGTATGCAGATCCGCGACTGGCTGTACGTTGAGGACCACTGCAAGGCCATTGATATGGTCTGCAACGGCGGCAAGGTGGGCGAGGTCTACAATGTCGGCGGCCACAACGAGCGCCCCAACATCTTCATCGTCAAGACCATCATCGAGCAGCTGCACGACCGCCTGAAGGACGACGGCATCAGCGAAGACCTCATCAAGCACGTCGCTGACCGTCTGGGCCATGACCGCCGCTATGGCATCGACCCCACCAAGATCAAGAACGACCTTGGCTGGTATCCTGAGACTCCCTTCGAGAAGGGCATCGTCCTGACCATCGACTGGTACCTCGACCACGAGGAGTGGATGGAGCACATCACCAGCGGCAACTATCAGAAATACTATGAGGAAATGTACAAGAATAAGTAACTTCTTGTAAATAGCCTGAAAGCGAAAAAGAGCAGGGCGTGCGGCCGTATGGCTGCACGCCCTGCTTTTTTTTGTCGGAGTTAAAGTTTGTCCTCTTTCATGTAGCGGATGAGCAGGGGCAGCTCATAAATCAGCATGGACAGCCAGCCGATGCCGTAGCTCACGGGCATGATTTGAAGGTCTACCTTGAGCACCAGCACCAGCACAGCGGCGGCGGCCACGCGGAAGCCCATGTTGAGCATACTGCTGTTCAGGGTGATCTTCAAATCGCCGAGGCCGCGGAAGCCGCCCTGAATGCCGTTGGTCACGCCGGGCATCAGGTAGAAGAGGGAGGCGCACCGCAGGAACTTGACGCCCAGGTCGATGACGGCGGGGTCATCCACGAAGAGGGAGATGATGGGGCGGGCGAAGAGCAGGCAGACGGCCATCAGGCAGAAGCCGTAGATGAGCTCGATGCGCAGGCCGCAGAAAAAGCCCTGACGCACCCGCTCCTTTTTGCCGGCACCGTGGTTCTGGGCCATCAGGGTGGTCATAGCGTGGGCGATGTTCTGCTGGGGCATATAGGTGAAGTCGTCCACCCGGCTGGCGGCGGTGAAAGCGGCCATTGCGTTGATGCCCAGAGTGTTGACGATGGCCTGCACGGCGATCTTGCCCAGCTGGACGGTGGCCTGCTGCATGGCACTGGTCCAGCCGTACTGGACGGTGCTGCGCAGCAGAGAGCTGTCAAAGACGAACCAGCGCCGCCCCAGCTGAAGGACGGGAACTTTGAGCTGGATATAGACGACGCAGAGCACACAGCAGAGCGCCTCGCTGAGGACGGTGGAGAGGGCGCAGCCTTCGCTGCCCCAGCCCAGCACCTCGACAAAGAAGAGGTCGCCGCCGATGTTCAGCACGGCGCTTATCATCAGAAAGTAAAGGGCGCTCTTGCTGTCGCCCAGCGCCCGCATGGTGGCGGCGAGGAAGTTGTAAAAGAAGGTGAAGATGAGGCCCGCAAAGACGATGCGGAGGTACTGCACCGCGATGGGCAGGATCTCTTCCGGAACCTGCATCAGCCGGAGCAGCGGCGTCGCCAGCAGGACGCAGAGGGCCGAAAAGACCAGCGAGAACACCGTGCCTGCGATGGCGGTGGTGGAGACCTGACGCTCCACGCGCTGGGTGTCTCCGGCACCATAGGCCGTGCTGACGAGGATGCCGGCACCGAGGCAGAGACCGTTGATGAAGAGGATGGCCAGCGTCATCAGCGGGTTGGAGGTGCCGACGGCGGCAAGGGCGTCTTCGCCGACAAATTTGCCCACGATGATGCTGTCGGCGGCGTTATAAGTGAGCTGGAACAGGTTGCCCAGCACCAGCGGGATGGTGAATTTGACCAGAAGGGGCGTGATGGCTCCGGTCGTCATGTCTTTTGTCATGGATTCCTTCTCGTTTCCTTTTTATAGTATGTTCTGGCGTGCGCTGAACACGGCCAGTGCCGAACGGCTTTTACCGTTTGCGATAAGCTGGGCTGCTGCGTGAAGGGCGGCACCTGCGCTGGGGGAGGCCGGGATGGCATCGGTGCGCAGGACCCGCTGCGCCGCCCGGACGGCATCGGCGGTGGTGACGGCAGCGATGTTGTCCACTACATAGGAGTTGTAGTTGCCGGGAACGAGGCCAAAGCCGATGTCCGGGATGCCATGGGAGCCGGTGAGGCCGCTGCTCAGAGCCTGACTCTCGTAAGGCTCCACGGCTACGATGCGGACGTCATTCGTCCACGCCTTGACCGTTTCGCCCACGCCGGTGATGGTGCCGCCGCTGCCCACGCCGATGACGATGCTGTCCACGATGCTGGAACCCTCCCGCGCGATGGAGCGCACCAGTGCAGGCCCCGTCACCCGGCGGTGATAGGTGGGGTTGTCTTCGTTGTTGAGCCAGTCCATATAGTACCAGCCCTTCTCGGCGGCGGTGGCTTTTGCCAGCGCCCGTGCGCCTGCAGGGCCCGCCTGGGCCGGGGTATGGATGATCTGCGCTCCGAGGCGGAGCAGGCTCTCCTGCCGCATGGCGGGGGCGTCCTCCGGCATGACCAGCGTCACCGGGTGGCCCGCCGTCAGCCCCGCCAGCGTCAGCGCTGTGGCAAAAGGCCCTGAGACAGCCTCCACGATGGTCTGACCGGGGGTCAGCGCCCCGCGCTCAAGGGCCAGCGCCAGCATCCCCTCAGCCAGCTCGTCCCGCGCTGTGCCGGTGGGGCCGTTGTAGTTCAGATAGGCGTACAGCCGCCCCCGCAGCCCGCAGGCCGCAAGATAGCCCCGCAGCTCGACGATGGGGCCGGGCAGCAGGGTCTGGTAGATGTTGGGGTAGATAGGCACGGGCGGTCTCCTTTCGCGTCCGGGGGAAAGCTTACGCCTATAACTTTAACGCAAAGGAGAGGAAGCGTCAAGCGGGGCTTGGGCAGAAAAGAGAAAAATCGGGAGAAAATTTGGCAAAATGACGCAAAAAGTCCTTGACAAGGGACACCCCGTCTGCTATACTCCGTATGTAAAGCAAAAAACCTTTACAAACAGCGGAGGTCAGAGCAGGACAGAACATGGCAAAAGACTTTGAAATGGGCTATCTGCTCGATTTTTACGGCGAAGTGCTCACGCCCAAACAGCGCGAGATGCTGCGCCAGTATTACAACGATGACCTCTCCCTCAGCGAGATCGGAGAAAACTTCGGCATCACCCGGCAGGGGGCGCGGGACGCCATCAAGCATGGCGAAACGGCCCTCAGGGAGCTGGAAGAAAAGGTCGGCTTCGCGGCCCGGTACCGCCGGGTGCAGCAGACACTGGAAGAGCTGGAGCAGCTGGTCATCGACGCCCGGTTTGAATGCACCGGCCCGAACGCCCGGCTGACCACCACCGAGTATGCCGCCACTCTGAACAAGATGCTGGGGCTCATCCGCTCCATCGACGAAGTGAATGAGAGCTGAAAACGGATTTGAGAGGAGCACCGAACAATGGCATTTGAATCTTTGACCGACCGCCTTGCCGGTGTATTCAAAAAGCTGCGCGGCCACGGCAAACTGAGCGAGGCGGACATCAAAGCCGCCATGCGCGAGGTCCGGATGGCCCTGCTGGAAGCCGACGTCAACTACAAGGTGGCGAAGGACTTCTGCGCAAAGGTCTCCGAGCGCGCTATGGGCCAGGAGGTCATGGAGAGCCTGACCCCTGCCCAGCAGGTCGTCAAGATCGTCAACGAGGAGCTGGTCGCCCTGATGGGCGGCGAGGAAGCGCCTCGTCTGGTCATCAAGAACAAGGGCCAGACCATCATCATGCTCTGCGGCCTGCAAGGCAACGGTAAGACGACCCACGCAGCAAAGCTTGCAAAATACTACATCAAGCAGGGCCGCCGCCCGATGCTGGTGGCCTGCGACATCTACCGTCCGGCCGCGATCGACCAGCTGCAGGTGGTGGGCAAGCAGGCCGGTGCGCCGGTCTTCACCCTGCCCGGCGAAAAGCCGCCTGCCATCGCCAAAAAGGCACTGGCCCACGCCAAGGACTACGGCAACGACATCATCATCCTCGATACTGCAGGCCGCCTGCAGATCGACGAAGTGCTGATGCAGGAGCTGGTCCAGATCAAAGAGGCTGTCCCTGTGGACGAGACTCTGCTGGTCGTGGACGCCATGGCCGGTCAGGATGCCGTGAACGTCGCCAAGACCTTCAACGAAACGGTCGGCATCGACGGCATCATCCTCACCAAGACCGACGGCGATACCCGCGGCGGCGCAGCCCTCTCGGTGCTGTCTGTCACCGGCAAGCCCATCAAGTTCCAGGGTACCGGCGAAAAGCTGGATGACCTCGAAGTCTTCCATCCCTCCCGCATGGCAAGCCGGATCCTCGGCATGGGCGATGTGCTGAGCCTCATCGAGCGCGCACAGGATGCCGCCGACGAGAAGCTGGCCGAAGAGACCGCCAAGCGGATGATGGAAAACAAGTTCGATATGAACGATATGCTGGCCCAGTTCGCCCAGATCCGCAAGATGGGCGGCGCGGGTGCCATGCTGAGCATGATGCCCGGAATGTCCGGCATCGACGCCAGCCAGATCGACGAGAAAGCCTTCGACCGCATCGAGGCCATGATCTACTCGATGACCAAGGCCGAGCGCGAAGACCCCTCCATCATCAACCCCAAGCGCAAGCGCCGCATCGCTGCGGGCAGCGGCACTCAGGTGTCCGACGTCAACAAGCTGCTCAAGCAGTTTGAGATGATGCAGAAGATGATGAAGCAGTTCAAGAAGAGCCCCAAGGGCTTTGCCCGCAAGCTGGGCGGCCTGATGGGCAACCCGGGCGCCTTCAGAGGCATGAAATAATTCCGGTATACACCCCGCTGTGGGGTTGTACAGATAGATTTAATCCCCGCAAACCGGGGAACAAGAAATTTTTGGAGGATATTACCATGGCAGTTAAGATTCGTCTGCGCCGCGTCGGCGCCAAGAAGGCTCCCTTCTATCGTGTTGTTGTTGCTGACAGCCGCTTCCCCCGCGATGGCCGTTTCATCGAGGAGATCGGCACTTACGACCCCAATCAGGAGCCCTCTGTCGTGAGCATCGACGGCGAGAAGGCTAAGGCCTGGATCGCCAACGGCGCTCAGCCCACCGACACCGTTCGCGTGCTGCTGAAGAAGTCCAACATTCTGTAAGGTGGAGGGCTGACTCATGCAGGAGCTGTTGCTGGCAGTTGCCCGCGGCCTCGTGGAGGATAAGGACGCCGTCAAGGTCACGGTGGACGCCCCCCGTGAGGACGGCACCATCGTCTACCACCTGAGCGTGGCAGAGGGAGATATGGGCCGTGTCATCGGCAAGCAGGGCCGGATCGCAAAAGCCATTCGTGTGGTGATGCGCGCGGCTGCTGTGAGGGTCGATGAAAAGGTCCTTGTTGAGATCGACTAAGCACCCTACAGGCCCTTTGCTGTAATGGCAAAGGGCCTTTTTTATTAGGAATAACCTCTCCGTCACGCCTGCGGCGTGCCACCTCCCCTATCGAGGGGAGGCCTTGGCATACCGGAAAGCTTTCCCTCTTCGCCAGAGGCTCCCCTCGGTAGGGGAGCTGTCGAGCGAAGCGAGACTGAGAGGTTGAACAGGAGAGAATATGCAGCAATATCTGGAAGCAGGCAAGGTCGTCACCACCCACGGTGTGCGCGGCGAAATGAAGCTGGAGCTGTGGTGCGACGGCGTGGATTTCCTCAAAAAGACGGGCCGTCTCTACGCCTCGGCAAAGGGCGGCAAGTGCTATAACATCATCTCCATCCGCCCGCAGGGGCAGATGGCGCTGCTCCAGCTGGAGGGCGTGAACGATATGGACGCCGCCCGCGCCCTGCGGGGTCAGGTGTTCTACTTCGACCGCAGCGACGCCACCCTGCCCGAGGGCCGGTGGTATGTGGCCGACCTCATCGGCTGCGAGGTGCGGGACGCCGACACCGGAAAGGTGTACGGCGTCGTCACCAGCGTGGACCACCCCGGCGCACAGGACATCTATACGGTCAAGTCCCCCAGCGGCAAGGAATATATGTTCCCCGGCGTGGACGCTTTTCTCAAAGAGCGCAACCCGCCGGAAGGCTATATCCTCGTCACCCCCATCCCGGGCCTGCTGGACGACGATTTCGACAGTGAGCGGGAGGAGGAGTGAGCGATGGGAATGCGTGTGGACATCGTGACCCTTTTCCCTGAGATGTGCCAGCAGGTGCTGGACGCCAGCATCATCGGCCGCGCAGCCAGGCGCGGCTGCATCGAGACCCACTGCCATCAGATCCGGGATTACACCCTCAACAAGCAGAAGCAGACCGACGACTACCCCTATGGCGGCGGCTGTGGCATGGTGCTCTATGCCCAGCCCATCGCCGACTGCCTGCGCGCCGTCCAGAAAGAGGTAGCGGAACAGGGACGCCCGGCCCCGCATATCGTGTTCTTGACGGCGGGCGGTCAGCGTTACACCGAAGAGCACGCCCGCAGGCTGGCCCAGTACGATAACCTGACGCTGGTCTGCGGCCACTATGAGGGCATCGACGAGCGCGTCATTGAAGCGTTTGCAGACGAAGAAATTTCGATCGGCGACTATATCCTCACCGGCGGCGAGCTGGCCAGCCTCGTGGTAGCCGACAGCGTCCTCCGCCTCAAGCCCGGCGTTCTGGCGGAACAGAAGGGCTACGAGGAAGAGAGCTACTGGGACGGCCTGCTGGAATACCCCCAGTACACCCGCCCCGAGGTCTGGGAAGGCCGCGCCGTGCCCGACGTTCTGCTGGGCGGCGACCACCAGAAGATCGACGCATGGCGGGGCGAAAAGAGCCGGGAGCGCACCCGTCTGCGCCGCCCGGAGCTGTATGAGCAGTGGTGCGAGAGCCACCCCATCACCGAGCTGCCCAAGTGGAAGCGGGGCGAGAATGTCCGCCTCGTCAAGACGGAAGAACAGTTTGCCGCTGCGGCAAAGCTGTTTGCGGAGGGACGCCGCGCCGTCTGCGCCGGAAACTGGACGGAAGAGTATTGTGCAAGCCTGACAGAAGAGGAGCTTCTCGCTCAGCTCAAGGCGGAGAAAAAAGGCGGCTGGGCCTGCTACCTGCACACGACGAAAGATGTGCCGGACGGCATGGTGAGCGTAGACCACAAGACCGGCCGCATTGAGCATCTCTTTGTGTCTGGGAATGCCCGGGGAAAGGGCATCGGCCAGAAAATGCTGGACTTCGCCCGCAAAAAGCTGGAAGAGTATGAGCATCCCCGCCTGAGCGTGCTGGACACCAACGCCCGCGCCATTGCTCTCTATCGTCGGATGGGATGGAAATTCACAGGCGAAAAAGACATGGAATTTGACCCTGTGGAATATCCTTCTGTTGTAAAGAAATGCGCGCTGCTGTGGATGCAGTACGAGGGTTGAGCGGAGTCTGCGGCAAACGTCATACTCTGCCGGATAAGCACAAAAACAGTCGGAGTGCTGACCCTCCGTCGAAAAAATGTTGAAAACTTTTGTATTACCCCGCCAACACTGGGGGAATAATTTTGTTGTCTTTGTATAAAAGGTGGAAAATGCCCCCCTCATCCTTGGGAAAACCGCCAAAAATGCGTTTGGGGACTGTACAACGGTTTCGGTTTGCGCTAAAATAATCACAACGCAACAGGCGCGAAACATAATTGCATTTCCCGAACGATAATAGATAGGAGCGTTTTACTATGTACGTCAAAGAAGTTACCGTTGAAAATCAGGTTGGTCTGCACGCCCGTCCGGCAACCTTCTTTATTCAGAAGGCCAACGAGTTCAAGTCTTCCATCTGGGTCGAGAAGGAAGAGCGCCGCGTGAACGCTAAGAGCCTTCTGGGCGTCCTGTCTCTGGGCATCGTGGGCGGCACCACCATCCGCATCATCGCTGATGGCGCAGACGAGCAGGCTGCTGTCGATGGCCTCATCAAGCTGGTGGAGTCCGGCTTCGCAGAGTAATTCAGTTCCATTTCGTGTATGAGCGGCGGGGGTCATCCTTGCCGCTTTTTTTGGTATGATGCATCAGAATAAAGGAGGCAGCCTCATGAAAGATTCGACGAAAGAAGCACTGTTCAAGTTTGGCGAGTTCTGTGATTCCGGCAAGCCGTGGTACTGCTTTTTTGGTGTCTATCTGGTGACGCTCATCGTCAATATCACCCTTCTGCTCACCTCGGAGCAGAAGCCCAAGTGGTGGAGCGTGGCCCTCGACGTGTGCGGTCTGGCGCTGGCGGCGTCGAATATTGCCAGGACCGAGATGATGCAGAAAGGCCGGCATAACATCGGATGACCAAGGCAGAACTTTACAAAAAGGCCTGTATGCTGCCGCTTCTGCCGGGCGTCTATATCATCCGGGACAAAAGCGGCACCATCATCTATATCGGCAAGGCCAAGCGTCTGCGCATCCGGGTGAGCCAGTATTTCCGGGAGGGTGTGCCTCACGACAACAAGGTCAGCCAGATGATCGCCCACGCCTACGCGTTCGACGTCATCGTCTGCCAGAGCGAGTTCGAGGCGCTGGTGCTGGAAGCAAGCCAGATCAAAGCCCACACCCCGAAGTACAACATCCTGCTCAAGGACGACAAGGGCTACAGCTATATCAAGGTGACAAAGGACGAGTGGCCGCGGCTGTCGTTCACGCTGCAAAAAGAGGATGACGGCGCGGAGTATATCGGCCCTTATACCTCGAGCTTTGCGGCCCGTCAGATGGCCGAGACGGCGATGGATGCTTTTCTGCTGCCCCGGTGCAGCCGGCGGTTCCCGCAGGAAATTGGCCGGGGCCGTCCCTGCCTGAACGCCCACATCGGCAAGTGCATGGCGGTGTGCAGCGGCAAGATAAGCCGTGAAAACTACGAGCAGGCCGTCAAAAGCGCTGTCCACCTCATTCGCTACGGCAAAAAGGATATTCTGAAAACCCTCAACGAGCGGATGCTGGAAGCCTCTGACCGGCTGGAATTTGAGACAGCGGCCCTCATCCGCGACCAGATCGCCGCCATTACCAAGGTGACGGCAGGGCAGAAGGTCGTGGTCGACCCCGACGTGGAGATGGACGTGGTAGCGCTGGCGGGTACGCCCGGCAGCGTCTGCGCGGCTGTCCTCCGCTTCCGGGAGGGGCGGCTGACCGACAAGCGGGAGTTTCTGTTCCACGACACCGCCGACATCGCGGCGGTGCGGGAGGAATTTCTGCCCCGGTACTACCTCGACGATGAACAGATACCGAAGGTCATTGCCGTGGACGAGCTGCCGCCGGATGTGGAAGCTTTGCAGCAGGCCCTCAACGAGAAGCGGGGCAGCGAGGTGCAGCTCTATGTCCCTCAGCGGGGCGATAAGGCGCACCTCGTCGAGATGGCCCACACCAACGCCGTCGAGCGGCTGGCCCGCGAGAGCGGCCGCTATGCCCGGGAGGAAAAGCTTCTGGATGAGCTGGCGCAGGTGCTGGGCCTGCCCAAGCCCCCCCGCACCATCGAGAGCTATGATATTTCCAACTGGGGCGACGGCACCAGCGTCTGCGGCATGGTGACATTCCGGGACGGCAAGCCCTACAAGGCGGGCTACCGGAAGTTCAAGATGAAGACCGTCGCCGGCACCGATGACTATGCCTCGCTGGCGGAGACCGTCTCCCGCCGTGCGGCTGAATACGAAAAGTATTCCGAAATGGCCGCAAACGGCGAGCCGAGCAGCAACTACTTCGGCCAGAAGCCTGACCTGCTCCTGATGGACGGCGGCAGGGGACAGGTGAGCGCCGCGAAGACCGCACTGGCCGGGACGGCACTGGCCGATGTACCCCTCTACGGCATGGTGAAGGACGACCACCACCGCACCCGCGCCATCGTGGACAGCGAAGGCCGGGAGATCGCCATCAACATGAACCGCGGGACGTTCACCTTCGTCACCGCCATTCAGGACGAGACGCACCGCTTCGCCAACGCCTACCGCAAGCAGCAGATGAAGCAGAAGAGCTATTCGTCCACCCTCACCGAGGTGCCGGGCGTCGGCCCCAAGACGGCCAAAGCCCTGATGACCCAGTTCAAGAGCGTGAGCGCCGTCAAAGAGGCCACCCCTGACCAGCTGGAGAACACCCCCGGCGTCGGACGGCAGATGGCCCAGACCATTTACGAATATTTCCACCCGCAGGGGTGAAGCAAGTGGAAAAGTCCGGCGCAGACCAGTCTGCGGCCGGGCTTTTTGTAAGGAGTTTTTATGTACCAGTTCCAATACGACATCAAGCCGGGCCGTTACCGGCACTTCAAGGGCAACGAATATCAGGTCATCGGGATGGCCCGCCACAGCGAGACCGAAGAGGAGATGGTGGTCTACCGTCCCCTGTACGGCGAGGGCGGGCTCTGGGTGCGCCCGGCGGCTATGTGGGCCGAAGAGGTGGAGCGGGACGGCAAGCGTCAGCCGCGCTTTGCCTACATTGGCGAAATGTAAGGGCTTGCGCCCGGAGGCCAAACGCGATACAATGGGTTTTGCAGAACAAACGCGCCTGCGAAACTGTATAAATGAGCACTATACATACAAGATGTAAAATTTTGGAGGATAACAGCTATGGCTTGTACTACCATCCTTGTCGGCAAAAAAGCCTCGTATGACGGCTCTACCATGATCGCCCGGAACGACGATTCCGGCTCCGGCCACTTCACCGCGAAAAAGTTCGTTGTCGTTCAGCCGGAGGAGCACCCGGCTGTTTACAAGTCGGTCATCTCTCATGTAGAAGTTCCCCTGCCGGGCAATGCCCTGCGGATGACCGCCATGCCCAACGCCGTGGAGGGCAAGGGTATCTGGGCTGCTTCGGGCGTCAACGCCGCCAACGTCGGCATGACCGCCACCGAGACGATCACCTCCAACCCCCGCGTTCTGGGCGCAGACCCGCTGGTGGTCTATCAGCCCGCCAGAGACGGCCAGCCGGAAGTCCCCGGCGGCATCGGCGAGGAAGATATTGTTTACCTCGTCCTGCCCTACATCCACTCTGCCCGCGAGGGCGTGCTCCGTCTGGGCAAGCTGCTGGAAGAGTACGGTACCTATGAGATGAACGGCATTGCTTTCCAGGATGTGGACGAGATCTGGTGGCTGGAGACCATCGGCGGCCACCACTGGATGGCCCGCCGTGTGCCGGACGACTCCTATGTGGTCATGCCGAACCAGCTGGGCATCGACGCCTTCGACCTCGACGACGCTTTCGGCGCACAGGAGAATTATCTCTGCTCTGCCGACCTGAGGGAGTTCATCCGGGACAATCACCTCGACCTCTCGCTGGATGGCCGTCTGAACCCGCGTGACGCCTTCGGCAGCCACGACGACGCCGACCACGTTTACAACACCCCCCGCGCATGGTTCATGCTCCGCCACCTCAACCCCAACACCTGGGTCTGGGACGGCCCTGCCGCTGACTACGGCCCCCGCTCGGACGACCTGCCCTGGTGCATGGTGCCGGAGCGGAAGCTGACCCCGGAGGATGTGAAGTATGTGCTGTCCTCCCACTATCAGGGGACTCCCTTCGACCCCTACGCCAGCTACGGCGACAAGAGCATGAAGGGCGCTTACCGCTCCATCGGCATCAACCGCAACGACTTCATGGCCCTCATCCAGATGCGGCCTGATGTGCCGGAAGACATCCGCGCTGTGGAGTGGATCGCCTACGCCTCCAATGCTTTCAACACCATGGTGCCGTTCTACGCCAACGTCGAGCGCACCCCGGCCTATCTGGCCTGCACCACCGGTGAAGTGTCCACCGACAGCTTCTACTGGGTGAGCCGGATGATCGCCGCCATGGCCGACGCCTCCTACGCCAAGAGCCTCATCCATGTGGAGCGGTACGAGGAGGGCGTCCTCTCCGCCAGCCGCGCGCTGCTGAATCAGTACGATAAGAACATCGCTTCGGCCGAGGAGAGCCAGCGCGCCGCCCTGCGGGAGGAGGCCAACACCGCCATCGCTGCCGAGCTGAAGAAGCGGGCTTCCGATACGCTGGATAAGGTCCTCTTCGAGCTGAGCAGCGGCATGAAGAACGCCTACGCCCGTTCGGACGCCTAAATCGCATCCGACCCGGAAGGGAAAATCATTTCCGGCAAAACCAAAACCGTCAAAAACGGTCAAATCGACCCACAAAACCGTCATCCGCCCCGAAGCTGACCGCTCCGGGGCGGATTTTTTGTGCTCTTTTGTGGGTTGTATCCCACTTCTTGTGCAGGATGCACGATTTTGACGGAAATATTTTGGCAGATAAACTGACGGGAAGTGATTGATTTTGACGGAGTATTTGCTATAATACAGACAGAAACAGTCAAAACGATTCAAACACAAGCAAAAACGTGCAACAGGAGGGATGAAGATGTTGGCAGAGGAGCGGCTTTCCCGCATCATGAAGCTGCTGAGCCAGCAGCGCACCGCGACGGTGCAGGAGCTCTGCGAGGCGCTGGACGCCAGCGAGTCCACCATCCGCCGCGATTTGAACGAGCTGGACAGGATGGGCAAGGTGAACAAGGTACACGGCGGCGCGACCCTGCCGGACAGCCAGTTCCTCGCCGACGAGCCGACGATGGCCACGAAGGAAACGCTGGCCGTCGTCCAGAAAAAGTGCATCGCAAAGGCGGCAGCGGCCCTCATCACCGCAGAGGATTTCGTCTTTCTGGATGCAGGAAGCACCACGCTGGCGCTGGTCCGGGAGCTGGGCGGCCCGGCGCTGGACGCCCGGTACGTCACCAACGGCGTCGCTCACGCCCGTCTGCTGGCCCAGAAGGGCTGCAAGGTCTTTCTGGTGGGCGGTCTGCTGCGGCCCGAGACGGAGGCCATCATCGGCGCTGCGGCTCTCCACAGCCTACAGCAGTACAACTTCACGAAAGCGTTCCTGGGGGCAAACGGCGTGGCGCTGGACGCAGGATTCACGACCCCCGACCCCGAGGAAGCGGCTGTCAAGGCCACGGTCGTGCGCCGGGCGAGAGAAGCCTGGTTCCTCGTGGATGACTCGAAGTTCGCCCGCATCTACCCGGCGGTCATCGCCGAGCTGTCCGGCGGCGCGATCCTGACGAATCATTGTCCGAATCCGAAATACAGACAATTCACTCTGGTAAAGGAGGCAGCAGAATGATCTATACTGTGACATTCAACCCGGCCATCGACTACGTCGTGCGGCTGGACACGCCGCTGGAAGTGGGCGAGGTGAACCGCGCCAAAGGCGAGGACTGCGTGCTGGGCGGCAAGGGCATCAACGTGTCCGGTGTGCTGGCCGAGCTGGGCTGCCGGAATACGGCGCTGGGCTTTGTGGCTGGTGAGACGGGTGCATGGCTCGAGCGGGGTCTGGCCGCGCAGGGCATCACCACCGACTTTATCCACCTCGAGCAGGGCATGACCCGCATCAACGTCAAGATAAAGGCGGGGCAGGAGACGGAGCTGAACGGCGCAGGCCCGGACATCCCCGAGAGCGCCATGGAGCAGCTGGAAGCACAGCTCGATCAGCTGGCCGAGGGCGACATCCTCATTCTGGCGGGGAGCATCCCGTCCAGCCTGCCCCAGACCACCTACGAGCGTCTGCTGGCCCGTCTGGAAGGCCACGGCGTGCATACGGTGGTGGACGCCACCCGCGACCTGCTGGTGAATGTGCTGCAGTATCACCCCTTCCTCATCAAGCCCAATGATCATGAGCTGGGTGAGATCATGGGCCGCACCCTCACCACCGACACCGACATCACCGCTGCCGCCCGCACCCTGCAGGAAAAGGGCGCCCGGAACGTACTGGTGAGCATGGCCGGTGACGGTGCGCTCCTGCTGGACGAGAAGGGCGAGGTCCACCGCATCGGTACGCCCAAGGGCAAGGTGGTCAACAGCGTGGGCGCAGGCGACAGTATGGTGGCCGGTTTCGTGGCAGGCTACCTGCGCAGCGGCAGCTATCTGGAAGCCCTGCGTCTGGGTACCGCCTGCGGCAGTGCCACTGCGTTCAGCCTTGGGCTGGCAAAGAGGGAAAAGATCGACGCCCTGCTGGCGACGATTTGAGCGATAGAAGGAAACAAGGAGAGGAGACACACTATGCGAATCACGGAATTGTTCACGGCACAGTCCATCGCGCTGGACGAAGCCCAGCAGGACCGCAGCCAGATCATCGACCGTCTGGTGGAGCTGCAGGCGACCCACGGCAACATCAGAGACAAGGAAGCCTACAAAAAGGGCCTGTATGAGCGCGAGGACGAGGGCTCGACCTATGTGGATAACGGCATCACCGTCCCCCACGCCAAGTGCGACTGCGTGACCCGGCCCAGCCTGGCGGCCCTCCGCCTCAAGACCCCGGTGCAGTACAATGCCGAGGACGACGGCAAGACCGACCTGCTGTTTGCCATCGCAGCCCCTAAGAACGGCAGCCTCCACGTGGATATGCTGGCCCGTATGATGCAGATGCTCATGAACGAGGACTTCGTGGAGAAGCTGCGCACCGCCAAGACCCCGGAAGAGTTCCTCGCCGCCATCGACGCGCAGGAAGAAGCCCAGTTCGGCGACGAGAGCTTCACCGACCAGGAGATCGGGCAGGCGGGCTGCCGTGTGCTGGCCGTCACCGCCTGTGTCAACGGCATCGCCCACACCTACATGGCCGCTGAAGCCCTGAACAAGGCCGGTGCCAAGATGGGCGTGACCATCAAAGTCGAGACCAATGGCTCCGACGGCGCAAAGAACATCCTGACGAAAGATGAAATTGCAAACTGCGACGGCATCATCGTGGCGGCAGAAAAGAAGATCGAGACGGCCCGTTTCGACGGCAAGCCGGTCCTCTTCACCCGCGTGGACGACGGCATCCATAAGCCTGAAGAGCTCATCCATAAGATAACCTCCGGCGAGGTGCCGGAGTTCCACACTAAGGGCGGCGCACAGGCCGCGGAGGACGCTTCTGCCTCCGACAGCTTTGGCCGCAGCCTCTACAAGAACCTGATGAACGGCGTCTCACATATGCTGCCCTTCGTGGTGGGCGGCGGCATCATGATAGCGCTGGCCTTCCTGCTGGACGATTACAGCATCGACCCCTCCAACTTCGGCATGAACACCCCGCTGGCCGCCTTCTTCAAGACGGTGGGTTCTGCGGCCTTCAGCTATATGCTCCCCATCCTGGCGGGCTTCATCGCCATGTCCATTGCGGACCGTCCGGGTTTGGCCGTCGGCTTTGCAGGCGGCGTGCTGGCCATGAACGGCACCAACTTCGCCGGTATTGCCGCTGGTGAGACCACCGGCATCTCCGGCGGCTTCCTGGCCGCTCTGCTGGCCGGTTTCGTGGCCGGTTATGTGGTGGAGTTCCTCAAGAAGATCACGGAGAAGCTCCCCGCCAGCCTGAACGGCATCCGTCCCATGCTCATCTACCCGCTGGGCGGCATCCTCATCGTGGGCGCGGTCATGTGCGGTATCAACCCCATCATGGGCATGATCAACACCGCCATGACCAACTGGCTGAACGCCATGGGCGGTACCTCCAAGGTCCTGCTGGGCGCGATCGTGGCCGGTATGATGAGCATCGACATGGGCGGCCCCTTCAACAAGGCGGCTTACGTCTTCGGCACCGCAGCCCTCGCCTCCGGAAACTATGAGGTCATGGCCGCTGTCATGGTGGGCGGCATGGTGCCTCCGATTGCGATTGCCCTTTCTACCACCTTCTGCCCCAGGAAGTGGACTCCTGACGAGCGCCGCAACGGCATCGTCAACTACATCATGGGCCTCTGCTTCGTCACCGAGGGCGCTATCCCTTACGCAGCGGCTGACCCGCTGCGCGTCCTGCCCAGCTGCGTCATCGGTGCAGCCCTCTCCGGTGCGCTGTCCATGACCTTCGGCTGCGCCCTCCGCGCCCCTCACGGCGGCATCTTCGTCTTCCCGGTCGTTGACCATGCCGTGATGTACTGTGTGGCTCTGGCGGTCGGCAGCGTCGTGGGTGCGGTCATCCTGAGCCTGCTCAAGAAGACCCGCACCGAAGAATGATCAGGCTATTCGCTCCCTTTTCAAGTATAAACAGCCAAAGGCCCCCATCCGGTATCTGCCGGATGGGGGCCTTTGGCGTGTAAGATACCGTTAAAAAGGCTCTCCCTAAGGGAGAGCCTTGGCAGAGCCATAAAAACCTGTATAAAACACAAAAACCCGCCTGGCAGCGGGTTTTTGTGTATAGAGGGGTGGGAAAGTATATAAAGTGGTGAATCGCGTGATCAGTCGGCAGCATATCGTACCCGAACACCGGGATCCCCGGCGGTACATCAGAACTTCAGTGACGCTACCTTGCAGTATGTATTATACCCGAATTTGTTTTCTTGTCAAATGCAAAAATTTGGTTTCGCTTTAATTTAGCACTTTACTTTTTGACAAAAACTTTATATAATTAAAGACGGCAAAACGAAAACTGATTTTTGCACAGTTTGTACTATTGCTACAACAATAAAACTTTACTTTCAAAAAATTTTATGTAATGTAACATATTTCAAAAGGAGTACTTTTCCTATGGACGATTTGGACCGCAAGATTCTCGCCCTCCTCGCAAAGAACGCCCGTATGCCGGTGAAGGAGATCGCCGAAAAGGTGGCGCTGACCAGTCCCGCTGTCTCCAGCCGCATCCACAAGCTGGAGACGGACGGCATCATCAGCGGCTATACCGTGATGCTCAACCGCCCGTCCGACCGGGTCTATGTGGATGCTCTCATCAGCCTCTCGGTGGCCCCGTCCCAGCGGGACGAGCTGGTGGAGCTGATGAAGAACAGCAAAGAGGTGCTGCAGTGCTACCACGTCACGGGCGCTTACACCTTCCTCATCAAGGTGAGCTGCGGCAGTATGCCCCAGCTGGAACACCTCATCTTACAGTTCCAGAAGCTGGGTACCACCAGTACCCAGATCATCCTCTCGACGCCCGTCAATCACGGTGACCTTGAGGCCATGATGCTGTAAGCGTTCATAGAACTGTTACACTTGTGGGTGCAATTTTCGCCCGCCGTGGGTCGTTTACCGAATAGCAGGGATAAAACATCAAATACTATCACTGCACACCGAAAATCTCACCCTGCGAACGAAAGGATAAATTGAATATGAAACGTATCATTGCTTGTCTGATGGCCGGCGTCATGCTGCTGGCTCTGGTGGGCTGCGGCGCGTCGGGCAGCTCCGGGAGCGCGTCTTCTGCCGCGAAGAAAGATTACACCCAGATCCTCCACGACGCCCGCAGCGACGAGGACAACGAGTATGAGATGATATTCACCAAAGGCGAGGACGGCAAGTTCACCGCCCAGTACGGCTACAGCGCCGAGTATGAGGCCGACCAGCTCTCCGATGAGGTGGCCAACATGATGATGCCTCTGCTGGGCCTCGAGGACGATATGTACGACGACTTCGCCGCCTCAGTGTCCGGCATGATGGTCAGAGTCTACGGCGTGGCCATCGTCAAGCCCGCCGAGGGCAAGACGCAGGACGTGGTGGATGCGCTGGATGCCTATGTCCAGAGCCAGCAGAAGTCCATGGAGCATTACCTCGAAGACCAGTACCAGATCGCTTCTGCCGCCCGCGTGGCGACTGTCCCCACCGGCGAGGTGGTCATGGTCTGCTGTGAGGACAGCGACACCGTCTTTGAAAACATCAAAAAGGCTCTGGCCGCATAACGTATCGTAGGAAAAAGCCCCCGCTTCCAGCTGGAAACGGGGGCTTTGCTGTATTTGTTGATTACGGATTCTCGATGGCGTTCACGAGCTTGTTGGCGATGTACTGGTGGCCCTTGATGGTGGGATGCACGTCGATGGTGGTCTCCGTGTTGGGGATGGCCACATAAGTCAAGTTATAAGTCTTGGCGATCTGCTTCTCAAACTTGTTCAGCTTGTTGAAGTAGCTGCGCCAACAGGGGATGAGCGGCACAGGGTTGGTGTAGCCCACGAGGATGATCTGGGCATCCGGATTCAGATTGCGGATCTCCTGCACGATGGAGATGAGGGCTGCGGTGGTCTTGGGGTAAGTCTCGTCGCAGATCTTGCTCATGCCGGAGAAGAGCAGATTCCAGGTGGCGTCCCTCTCGGCCTTGGTCAGGTCCATCGCCTTGATGCTGCGGTAGATGGTGGACATGGTGGAGCCGGAACCTTCATTGCGCAGATCGCCTGCCAGAATGGTAGCGGCCAGCTTCTCGCTCTTCCAGTTGGTGGCGTTGCCCAGAGCCACGATGCAGGGGACGAAGGCGTCGTTGGAGCCGATCTGGACGGAGACGACGTCGGCCTTGCGGATGTAGTCCTGGAACTCAGGGTAGTTGTACTCGCAGCCGGACGCCATGTTCATCTGGGGCATCTTGCCGTACCGGATCATGTCCGCGAGGTCGGGAGCCGTCAGGGCCGGCAGGCCGAGGTTGATGGCGTGGTCACGGTCGAGGCCGAGAGCGGCAGCCACCTTGCCGACATAGCAGTCGGGAGAGTAGCCATGGAAGTTGGGAGTCATATCGACGCTGTAGCCGGAGCGCGCACTGTACTGGACATCGGCCAGGCCGACGCCGGACACGATGCTGTCGCCCAGTGCGACGTAGGTGAGCTGTTCGTCCTTGGTGCCATCAGCCTTGACCTCGGCTTTAGCAGCGGTCGCTGCTGAGGCTGCGTCGTACGCAGAAGGGACCGGGTCGGCCTGAGCCGTCTCGGTGGCAGAAGCCGCGGCTTCCGCCGGAGTCTCGGGCTGCAGGGCAGCCTCCGGGTTCAGGGTGACGATGACATGATCATCGCCGGCGGCGTCCGCAGCGGCCTCGGTCCCCTCGGCCAGCGCGGGGACGCTGAGCAGGGAGACGAGCAGCAGGGCAGAGACCGCCAGACTTGCAAAACGCTTGTTCATGGCAGAAGAGTCCTTTCATGAAAATCAATAGTCGCGGGGGGAGATGTCAGCTTCGAGCTGACGGTAATCGACCTTGCCCACAGGGGTCATGGGCATACTGGAAATAAACTTGTAGGCCACGGGCTGGACGTATTCGGGCAGCTCCTCGGCGCACATCCGCTCCAGCTCCCGGATCACCTGCTTTTTCTTGGCGGTGGTGTCGGCCTTGAGCACGATGTAGACGAAGGGCAGACGGCCCTGGGTGTGGTCTTTGTCTGCGCAGCCCACCACAGAGCACTGATGTACAGCGGGGTGGCGGCTGACGACGTTCTCGATCATGGAGGGGAACACCTTGAAGCCGTCGTGGCGGATGATCATCCGCTTGATCCGGGAATCGAGGTAAACGAAGCCGTCCTCGTCCAGATAGCCCATGTCGCCGGTGTGGGCCCACACCCGGCCGTCGGGGTGGCGGCGCAGCAGGATGGCGGTCTCCTCGGGTTTGTTGTAGTAGCCCTTCATCAGGCAGGGGCCGGAGATGCACAGCTCGCCCCGCTGGCCGATGGGCAGCTCCTGATCGGTGCCCGGCTCAAAAGCCGCCACCACGGTGTTCACCATGGGGATGCCCACACTGCCGGGCTTGTTGTCCAGCCCGGCGGCCACCGTGGCTGCCGAGGACACTTCCGTCATGCCGTAGCCCTTGGCAATGGGGTATCGGGCCCCGTGGGCAGCCAGAAAATCGTTGACGGTCTGCTCGGCCCCCCGGGAGAGGGAGTCGCCGCCGGCGGCGTAGTTGATGATGAAAGAAAGGTCCTTGTCCCGCAGCTTGGGGTCAGAGGCAAGCTGCTGGTAGTGGGTGGGCACGCCGAACATATGCTCGGGCTTGTGCTTCAGCACCAGACTGCCCAGCTTGGCCGGGTCCAGGTTGGGGATGATGATGACCGTGAAGCCCAGCACCAGGGGCAGATGGATGCCGCAGGCAAAGCCGTAGGCGATAAAGGGGGGCATGATGTTCATGAGCTTCTGCCCCCGGTGGAACAGCTTGGGGTAAGCCTGGAACTGCAGGGCGATGCCGTTGAAGCAGTCGTCCGTCAGCATGACCCCCTTGGGGGAGCCGGTGGTGCCGCCGGTGTGTACCACCACGCAGGCGTGGTCGGGGTCATAGGGCTCCGCAGCGGTGCTCTGGCCCTCGCCGCCCTTGATGAACTGCTTCCAGCGGATGACGTTGGAAGCATATTTGTTCTTGTCGGGGGTGGTCAGCTTGTAGCCTACGGCCATCACCGGGGGCAGAGAGTCGGCCGGAGAGAGGACGATGACCTTTTCCACGTTGGTGCGCTTTGCGGCCTGACGGCAGCGCTCGTACACCACGTTCAGGCAGACGAGAAGGTGGGAATCCACCTCTTCGATATACTCACGGATGCCCTCGACGCTGTAGCGGGGGTCCACCAGATTCAGGGTGGCTCCCATCATGTCGGCGGCATAAAACAGGGCGATGATCTCCGGGGTCATGATGCTGACCACCGTGATGATGTCGCCCTTTTTCACCCCGGCGCCCCGCAGGGCGGCGGCAGTCTTTTTGACGTTGACGATCAGATCGGCGTAGGTGAACTTGCGGCCGTAGTATTCCAGAGCCGTGTCGTTCAGGTGGTTCTTGCTCCGCTGGCAGACATACTCAAAGGCCGAGAGGGCAGGCAGGGTCTGATCGATGAATTTCTGGTCGTAATACTTGAGCCAGGGTTTGGCCTGGGATGCGTAAACAGGATTCTGCGTCGTCATCAATTTCTCATTCCTTTATGTTTGTAGACCCGCGCGGGGGCCAATGTTTTGTTTCGTTTTGTTACAAAGCCACTCCTGTTATTGTAGTAGAGCAGAGAACAAAAGTCAATAAACAGAGAGGCAACAATGAGAAAAACGCAAGAAAAAGTTTACGATTCCCGGCACCAGTCTTCGGCCTCGGAGGCGCTGCAGAGCACCCAGTGACGGGGCCGAAGCTCCCGCCACTGGGGAGCCTCCGTAGAGTAGTCGTGCATGGAGGGGTCATAGACCAGCAGCTTTTTCTGTCGCTCGCGGCGGGGGCTGGGCATGGGGATGGCCGACAGCAGGCTGCGGGTATAGGGATGGATGGCGTGAGTCACCAGCTCTTCGGCATCGGCCAGCTCCACGATGTCGCCCTTGTGGATGACGGCGATGCGGTCGGAGATGTAGCGCATGACGGAGAGGTCATGGGCGATGAAGAGGTAGGTGATGCCGCGCTCTTTCTGCATGTGGCGCAGAAGGTTCAGGACCTGGGCGCGGATGGACATATCCAGTGCCGAGATGGGCTCGTCGGCGATGATGAATTCCGGCTCCACGATGAGAGCCCGGGCGATGCCGATGCGCTGGCGCTGGCCGCCCGAGAACTCGTGGGGGAAGCGGGACGCAAACTCGGGCAGCAGGCCCACATCCAGCAGCGCCTGACGGACTTTTTCGTCCCGCTCGGCGGCGGAGAGGTCGGGCCGGACGTTCATCAGACCCTCGCCTACGATGTAGCCCACCTTGGCGCGCTCGTTCAGGGAGGACTGGGGGTCCTGGAATATCATCTGAATTTCCTTGATGACCTGCTTGTCCAGCGCGTGGGAGATCTTGCCGTTTATCTTCTGGCCCTTATAGAACACCTCGCCGCCCGAAGTGGGCAGGATGCGCATGATCGCCCGGCCAATGGTGGTCTTGCCCGAGCCGGACTCGCCCACCAGACCGAAGGTCTCGCCCTTATAGATGGTGAAGTTTGCGTTCTTGACGGCCTTGTAAGCCTTGCGGCCGGAGCCGTAGGTCACTTCGAGGTTTTTTACCTCGACCAGAACTTCGCGTTCGTCTGCCATGTTATTTGCCCTCCTCTTGCAGCATCCGCACAGCGGCGGGCGGTTCTATCTTGGGTGCGCGGGGGTCGAGAAGCCAGGTCTTGGCCCGGTGGGTCGTGCTGACATCAAAATAAGGGGGACGCTTGACGAAGTCGATCTTCAGCGCCAGCGGGTTGCGGGGCGCGAAAGCGTCACCGTGAATTTCCGTGAAGAGGTTCGGGGGTGTACCCTGGATGTTGAACAGGTCTTCGCCCTTCACGCCCATCTGGGGCATACTGGACAGCAGCGCCCAGGTGTAGGGGTGGCGGGGGTCATAGTAGATCTCATCCGAGGTGCCAATCTCCACGATGTCGCCGGCATACATGACGGCCACACGGTCGGCGATGTTGGCCACGACGCCGAGGTCATGGGTGATGAGGATGATGGTGAGGTTATATTTGACCCGCATCTCCTTCAGCAGCTCGAGGATCTGGGCCTGGATGGTCACGTCCAGAGCCGTCGTGGGCTCATCGCAGATAAGGATCTGCGGGTTGCAGGCTACAGCGATGGCGATGACGACGCGCTGGCGCATACCGCCCGAGAACTCGTGGGGATACTGCTTGAAGCGCACTTCCGGGTCGGCGATGCCGACATCCCGCAGGTACTCGAGGGTCTTCTCCCTGGCGGCAGCGCCCTTGAGGCCCTGATGGAGCTCCACGGCCTCCATGATCTGGTCGCCGATGGTCTTCAGGGGGTTCAGGCTGGTCATGGGGTCCTGCATGATCATGGCGATCTCGTGGCCGCGCACTTTCAGCCAGTCCTTCTCCTTTTTCAACTCGGAGAGCCGGATGGGCTGGTGGTCGTCGGCACCGAAGTAGTCGATGGTGCCGGAAGTGATGGAGCCGTTGGAGTCCAGCAGGCCCATGAAGGACTTGGTGAACACGCTCTTGCCCGAGCCGGACTCGCCCACGATGGCGAGGACTTCGCCGTGGTAGACATCGAGGTCGATGCCCCGGATGGCGTGGAGGATCTTTCCACGCAGATTGAATTTGATGTTGAGATCCCGCACAGAGAGGATCAGTTCATTCTTTTTCATGCCTGTTCCTCCTTACTGCAGATGGTTCTTGGGGTCGGCTGCGTCAGAGAAGGCGTTGCCGATGAGGTAGAACGCGATGGTGACGAAGCTGAGGATGATGGTGGGGTAGAGCAGCTGATAGCGCAGGCCGGCCTGCATCATGACCTTGCGGCCGTCGTTGATGAGGTTGCCCAGAGAAGGCACCTCGACAGAGAGGCCGAGGCCGATGTAGGTGATGAAGACCTCGCTGCCGATGGCGGCGGGGATGGTCAGGGCCATGCGGAGCATGATGACCGACACGAGGTAGGGCAGCAGGTTGCGTACCACGATGCGGGAGGTGGGGGTGCCGATGCAGCGGGATGCCACGTTGTAGTCACGGTCACGGATGATGAGGATCTGGTTGCGGATAAAACGCGCCATGGCGATCCAGCCCGTGATGGACATGCCCAGGATCAGCGTCTGGACGCTGGGGCTGGCGACATAGGAAATAAGGATCAGGATGATGGTGGAAGGCACGTTGTCGCAGATGTTGTACAGCTCGGTGAAGAAGAAGTCCAGCTGACGGACATAGCCCCAGAGCACACCCACCGTGATGCCCACCACGGCCTCGATGAGGGCCACGAAGAAGGCGATGGTCAGGCTGGTGCGGGCGCCGGCCCAGATGCGGGCCCAGAGGTCCTGGCCGATGGCGTTGGAACCCCAGATGAAGCCCTTTTCACCGGGGGCGATGTTGCGGTACTGGATGCCGGTGGCGGGGTCCACGGCGCAGAGGTTGGGGTCTGCCTGACCGGGCAGGCAGGGCTGCAAAAATGCAAACGCCACCACGGCGATGAGGGCGACGAGCAGCAGCACGGCCACGCGGTTCTTGAAGAAGGCGCGGAAGGTGCTGCCCCAGTAGCTGTAGTTGGAGTAGGATGTGGCCTCGGCCCGCTCTTCGCTGAACCCGGCGGGGGTGAACAGCTCTTCTTCGGGCAGCTTTGCCCATGCGGCGGGGCCGTCCGCCTGTAACTTATCCAGCTCTGCCTCGAGCTGGTGTGCTTTTTCATCTTTCATACGGAAAAGCATTATCGGCCACCTTCTTTCTTGCCAAAGCTGATGCGGGGGTCAATGAGCACCATGAGCAGGTCGCCCAGGATCAGGCCGATGATGCCCACGCAGGCGTAGAGCAGAACGATGCCCTGCACCATCGTGTTGTCATGGCGCTGGACACAGGTGACCAGCAGGCCGCCCATGCCCGGGATGCTGTAGAGGCTCTCGATGTAGATGGAGCCGACCACAGTGTTCAGGAAGGCGGAGGGAATATACTGCACCAGCGGCACCATTGCGTTGCGGAAGATGTGGCGCAGGGCGATGTTGTTCTCACTCACGCCCTTGGCACGGGCAAGGCGGACATAGTCCTTGTTGCTCTCGTCCACCATGTACCGGCGCAGCCACATGGCGTAGAACGCCACGTTGCCCAGACTCATGGAGCAGACGGGCAGCACCCAGTATTTCCAGTTGGAGGCGTCGAAGAGCAGGCCCACGTTCAGCGCGGTGGTGCCGTACATCTGGATGTACAGATAATACACTGCCGCAGGCACAGCCTGGATGAGGACGATGATGGCCGTGCCGATCTTATCGGGCCAGCGGCTCTTGAAGCGGCCCATGAACAGGCCCATCGGGATGCCGATGACAAGGCTCAGCAGCATGGCGTACACGCCCATCTGGATGGAGATGGGCAGCTTCTTGGCGAGGATGCCAGTGACGGAGGCGTTGACCTTATAGATGTGGCTCACGCCGAGGTCGCCGTGGAGCATATTGACCCAGAAGCGGCCGATCTGCACCGGCAGCGGGTCCAGCAGGCCCATGGACTGTAAGCCGGCCTGGATCTGGGCCTCGGTCATTTTTTCGTAGTTAGCAAAATAGCCTTCCACCGGCATCAGCCGCAAAAGGCAGAAAACGAGCGTGACGATAATAAACAGGGTCAGTATCGAGCGCCCGATGCGTTTCGCCAGATATTTGAGCATATCTGTGCGCACCCCTCTCTTTTATAAAATGAATGTCGGATAGGAATAGAATACAACAAAAAACCACTTTTGGAAAGTGATTTAGCAAAGTTCGTTACAAAAATTCATGTAAGAGGCTTCAGAAACGAAAAGCTCTCCGCTTTCCCGTGGGAAAACGGAGAGCTTTGGAGCAGACAGACTCAAAAAGTCTTAGCGGGCGTCGCGGTTGGCCTCGTACTCGCTCATGGAGATGTAGTGGTCGAGGACGTGGATGCCCTTCAGACGCTTGTTGGAGAAGCCGGTGGAAGCGTACTGGCCCTCCCAGTAGTTCAGACGGGTGGCGATGTAGGCCGGGATGCTCATGCCCATGGGGACGACGAGGGCATTGTTGATGAGGGAAGCCTCGGCGTTGGCGAAGGCATCGTAGCGGGCGTTGATGTCGTCGGTGATCTTGACAGCCTCTTCGATGGCCTTCATGTAGTTCATGACGGCGTCCGCGGTGTCGCCGGTGATGAAGCCGTCCTCGACGCCGGTGCGCAGGAAGGCGTAGCGGCTGCCGCGTGCGCCCTCGGCCTGATAGAAGGGGTCGGTCTCGGTCTGGGGGTCGGAGTAGTCAGCGCCCCAGTTGCACTGCAGGAAAGCAAACTTGCCGTTGCGGCGGACGCTGGACAGGAAGCTGTCGGAGGGGCCGGCAGTGATGATGATGTCGATGAAATCGAAACCGTCGTTCAGCACACCCTCGAGCTGCTGCTTGAACACCTGGCACTGCTTGTCCCAGTCGGTGGAAGAGGGATTGTAGGGCATCTGCACCTTGATGGGGAAGGTGACACCGGCAGCGGTCAGCTCCGGGATGGCAGCGTCGCGGTACTCCTTGGCCTTGGCCTCGTCGAAGAACTCGGTGATGTCGGCCAGGTCGCCGCACTTGAGGTAGTCCACGCCGTCAGCGTTGGCACAGAAGCTGGGGGGCGTGATGGTGTTCAGCTTGTAGTTGTCGTAGCCCTCGGGTGCCTTGACGGCCAGCGTGACAGAGTTGTTGATGCCGTAGAGGAAGGACTTGCGGAAGTTGGTGTTGTTGATGGCCTTGGCCCAGTTCTCCGGCTCATACTCGGCATCCATGCCCTCCACGCTCCAGTTGGAGAACTCGTGGGAGAAGGGCATGAAGTTGAACATATAGAAGTAGGTGTAGTTGGTGTTGGGGCGGTCCATGGACACCATGTCCTTGGTGGTGTCGTCGGACAGCCAGCTGTCGAGGATGTCAGAGCCGATGGTGGCCTCGTCGATCTCGCCGCGCTTGATCATCTCGGGGCCGTTGACGCTGGCCTCGGCGTTGTAGATGCGGCTGATGGTGTCGATGAAGACGTTGTCAGCGTCGTAGTTCTCGGGGTTCTTCTTCATGACCCAGGTCTCCAGAGACTCGTAGGCGGCCAGATAGAAGGCACCGCAGCTGTAGGTAGTCTCTGCGCTGGTAGCGAACTGGTCGCCGGTCTCTTCCAGCAGCGGGCCGTAAGCGGGCTCGTAGGGCAGATAGCACAGCAGGCTCAGGAAGCCCGGGAAGTCGTAGGTCAGGGTGTAGGTCAGGGTGTGGTCATCCACAGCGGTGACACCCACGGCGTCGAAGTCCACCGGTGCGTAGGTGGCGGGGTCAGAGTCGGGGGCAGTCACGGTGACGACGCCGCTGCCGTCCACGGTGTAGGTGGTGCCGTCATCGTCCACGACGCCGGTGTTGGCGTTGTTCAGATAGAGGTGGTAGTTGTAGTAGTCGTCAGCGCCTGCGATGTAAGCGGTGACGAGGCCCACGTTGGAGGCGGCGTAGTCCGGGGTCAGGACGTACTTCAGAGCGTCCACGAAGTCCTGTGCGGTGACGGGGGCCACGACCTCGCCGTTGCAGTCCACCCAGTTCTCCTCACGCAGATGGAACGTCCAGGTCAGGGTGTCGGCATCCCAGTCCCAGCTGGTGGCCAGGCCTTCGCGCATGACGCCCTTGTTGTCGTACTCGACCAGCGTATCCACGCAGTTTGCGCCCACGACCATCTCAAGGTCAGTGCCGGTGGTCAGGTAGTTCAGGGTAGCGGGCTGGCTGTCGTACAGGATGGTGTAGCTGGAGCCGGAACCGGAAGAGGCTGCGCCGGAAGCGCTGCCGGAGGAAGAGCCTGCGCAGCCAGTCAGCAGGCCGGCTGCGCAGGCACCGGCGGCTGCCAGGCCGCTGGCCTTCAGGAACTGACGGCGGGAGATGGAAGTGTTCATCATAAATTCCCTCTTTTCTTGTTTTTGCTGTACAAAGGACAGCATCGCGTTGTGCGGTGTCCGCTGTTTCCCGGCAACGGACAAATGGACCGTTTTTTATGAAAAAAGAGCAACGGAAATCCATCCGTTACTCCTTTGTAACAGTCCCGGCCACCAAACAGTGTGGTCATGACTGAGTATAGCATTGATTTGCGGCCGCGTCAATCCTTTTTGGGTGCAGATGCTGTTTCTGCAACAGAAACAGCTGTTGCCGTTGCAGCGGCAGGTGCGGCAGTGACGGGAACCGCTGCCGTTTCGGCTGCGGCGGCACCGGCAGCATTTGCGGCATTTTCAGCGGCCAGCTCTGCGGCAGCGGCCTTTGCGGCCTCTTCCGCTGCCTTGCGGGCCTCGCGCTCGGCGATCCGCTCCCTGGCGCGGGCTGCGGCCTCCTCCTGACGCTGCTTGGTGCGGCGCTTGATGCGGCAGACCGAGCAGATGCCTTCGGAGCTGTTCGGCGCGATGGGCTTGCCGCAGTCGGCGCAGAGGGTCTTGCTGCATTTGTAGACGCTCACCGGGCCGAGGGTGGTGAGCTGGCGGAGCTTCATGCCGTCGATGCCGCTGTTGGAGCAGGCCGCGACGCAGACGCCGCACTCGCTGCACTTCCAGGGCGTGACGACGACGCGGGTCTGGCCGTCGGGCATATCCTCGAGCTTGAGTGCGCCGGAGCGGCAGGCTTTTTCGCACTTGCCGCAGCCGAAGCACTTCTGGGTGAAGTTCGGCAGATACCAGCCGTAGCGCAGCGGCGTCTCGGAAGCAGCTTTGAGCTGCTTTGTCCGCTGGTGGAGCATGAGGCGGAAGTCGGCGGCGCTGTCCTCCTCGCTGCGCAGGCCGGGCAGCATCTGCAGCAGCTTCTTGGTGCCGGCGCGGGAGCCCTCGGTCATGTGGGAGAACATCTCCCGGCGGCTCAGCTCCTGCACATGGTAGGGCGCTTCGTCCTGCTCATAGGCCAGCGTGACCCGGCTCTCGAAGAGCTGGGGGCCGAGGAACTCCACCAGACGGGTCAGCTCCTTGCGGAGCTGGGCGGCGCAGACGTCGTTCTCGCACTCACCGCAGGGGGTCAGGTCGAGGACCAGCTTCTTGTTCAGAGCCAGATAGGCCAGCGTTTCCCACGAGAAGGAGGCCACGCAGGCGCGGACGGCGGTGTTCTTGCGGGTGCTCTTCTCGCAGCCCAGCCAGAGGGTGTCGTTGTCGGTATCCGCCAGCGAGGTGTCCCGCTGTACCTGCTCCGGCGAAGGGACGATGCAGCCCGAGCGGCAGGCGGACACGCAGAGGCCGCAGTCGGTGCAGGGGTCCCAGTCTTTAACGAGGTTGGGGCGGGTGAAGATGGCATCGCCGTAGGGGCAGATGTCCTTGCAGGCCGTGCAGGGGGTGCGGTGGGGGTGGAGATTCCAGCACTGACGGCGGATGACCTCGGGGTGGGAGGTCTTCATCAGGGCGTCCATTGCATAACGGGTAAACAGACCCATAGCGGTATCACTCCTTTTCGGGGGCATCGGTCACGGTGGTGACCTGTGCGTTGTCCAGCAGGAAGCGCTGCACCTTCTTCGCGGCCAGCGCGGCGGCGATGGTATCTTCGGGCAGGGCTTTCCGGATCTCAGCCTCGGGGGTGTCCTGCAGCTGGGACAGGCGGCGGTACTCGGCGTTGACTTCCTCGGGGTGGACGACGATGTTCTCTGCCTCGGCGATGGCACGGGCTGCCAGCACGAAGCGGATGCGGCTCTCGGCCTGTGCGCGGTAGTCCTTCTCGAGGGCTTCCGGGGTGGTGCGGCTGTTCTTGCAGTGCTGCTCGAGGGTGATGCCGCTGCGGGAGAGGCGCTCTTTCAGCAGCTTCATCTCATTCTGGGCGGTGCGGTCGAGAATTTCGGCGGGCAGGTCCACGGTCATGTTGGCACCGGCCATGTCCAGCAGCTGCTTGCCGGCGGCGCGGTCAGCCCCTTCCTCGTGGATCTTCTGCTTTTTGGCGCGAAGGTCGGCCTTCAGCGCGTCGAGGGAGTCGAAGCCCAGACTCCTGGCGAAAGCCTCATCCGGTGCGGGCGTGACTTTCTCGGCCAGAGAGCGGAGCTCAATCTCGAACTGTGCGGTCTTGCCGGACAGCTCCGGCAGACGGAAGTCCTGCGGGTAAGTAAAGTCGAAGCGGAACACCTCGCCGGCACGGTGGCCGTAGATAGCCTGCTCGGCGGCGGGCATCAGCTTGCCGTCGCCCAGCACGACCATGACCTTCTCCATCCGGCTGTCGGGGATCTCCCTGCCGTCCATGTAGCCGGCAAAGTCCAGCAGGGCGCGGAAGCCGCGCTTGGCAGGTTCGGTGGTGGGGTGGTAGACCGCGTGCATCCGGGTCTGGTGGACAAGCTCGATGTCCACGGTCTTGTCGGTGACAGGGCGGACGTGACGGGTGACAGCCAGGCCCTTGTACTGGCCCAGCTTCACTTCAGGCGTGTTCTTCTTATCCATAGTGGCGTACTCCTTATGACGTAAGCAGGCCGGTGGGCGGCGCTGCGGGTTTTATAGCAATCAATCGAATTATACACGTTTTCGGCAGAAAGGGCAAGCTCACAGCCCGTGAGCGGTGAGCCAGGCTTCGGCCACCTGGGAGAACATTTCAGGGTATTGGGCGTCTTCCTCAGCGAAAGCGCTCAGATAATACTCCACTTCCTCCCGGGTGGGGGCCACGGTGCGCTTCCAGATGGTAAAGGTGGTGCCGTTGCCCATGTCAAAGCTTTTTTCAAAGGTGAAATACTGGTCCCGCACCGCCAGAAAACGGTCGTTCAGTTTGATGGACATCTCGCCGCTGCCCACGTAAGTCTGGGGGAAGGGCTCGCAGGTGATAACGTATTTTGCCTCAAAGAACTGGGTGGGAAAGTTGTGGGTGCCGGGGACCGAGAAGCCGAAGGCCAGCTTGTCGTTGATGGGGGCGTCCGGCAGGCGGCAGTTCTTGAAGTGGTCGGGGTTGTAGAGCATATCGTGGGGGATCATGTAGCACAGCTCCCCTTCATCGCAGTGGGAGTCTATCCAGTCGGCGATGGCCCGGATCTGGCCGATGTCCTTCCTGTCGTAGATGAGCTTGTCCAGCGAGATGAAATACTGGGTGGCCGGGATCTGGATCGGGAAATGCTCGATGACGAAACCCGGCATGGCCAGCGTGGTCAGCGGCGAACACCGCACCGACATGGACAGCACCAGCACGAAGGCCCAGCAGCCCAGCTTGAGGTTCCGGCGGCGCGTGATGCCCTCGGCCAGCGCGGCGGCACCCAGCAGAAAGAGAATGAAGTATCCCGGCAGGAAGAGCAGGAACTGATGGGAGCCGGTGTTCTGCACCTGGGTGAAGAGCAGGATGCTCACCACCAGCTCACACCCGGCGAGACAGGGCAGGGCGGGTACTTTGTGCTTCGCCGCAAAGGCGAGGCCCAGCACCATGAGGAGGATGTTGAACAGGCCCAGCCGGCCGATGTGATAGAACGCCTCGAGGGCCAGACCGCCGCCGTTATAATAGGAGTAGCGGCCTGCGTAGTTGTAGGCGAGGATGTGATGCACCATGGGCCACAGCAGGATCACCATGGCCACCACCGAGGCCAGACCAAAAAGGATCAGGTTCTTGAGCCGGTTCAGGGCAGCGGCCTTTTCGCCGCCCTTCGCCAACCGCACACAGCCCGCGATGAGCAGCAGCGCGTAGGCGAAGTAGTAGCCCACCACAAAGTAGAGGTACCACCGGCGGGCGAGGATGATGGCGGCAGTGGCCAGGAAGATGAGGCCGAACCGCACCGGCTCCAGCTTGTCGAACCGGAGATCCAGCGTCAGCAGAAGGATCGCAAACGCGAAAATGAGGCCGAACCAGTCCGGCTGGGCCAATACCGCGCTCATCCGTAAGAAGGGATAAGCCGCCGTGAGCGTCATCCCGAAGAGGAAATAGTACCTCCGATTCTTCACATTCAGGATCTGCCCGACCTTGACGACAAGGCCCGCCAGCAGCACCAGCAGGGTCGGCAGGATGCAGAACACCTGACTGAAGGAGTAGTCATCGCCGGTGTGGTCGGTGAGGCAGAAGGGAAACTCGGTAAAGAGGGTGATAAAGTTTGTGTAGTCGTCGGCCATGGAGCCGAAGATGTACGCAAGGCCCGCGCCTGCACTCTGGGCAAAGGCGGCTTCTGCGTCGTACTGCTTGAGCAGGTAGTTGGCGTAATCCCAGACGTATACAAAGCTCCGGCTCGATAATGTCCAGTAAAAATAGACGACAGCCACAGCCCAGATGCCGAAGACGACGGCTTTGTGGAAGAAGCCCAGCTCTGCGCCTGCCACACGGAGAACGCAGAGGGCCAGAACAAAGAGCCCCACGCTGGCCCAGAGACTGAGCAGCGGGAAAAAGAAGGCGCTGGCCGGTGCAAGCAGCCCCAGAAGAGCCAGCAGCACCGCACAGCTGCCCAGACCGACTCCCGCCCATTGCAGAGGCGAGATCCGGCGAACAGCAGCAGATAGCATAGAAGGATGATCCCTTTCATTTAACTTCCGGAAAATGCAAAACACAACTTTCCATCTAACAGTATAATAAATCCGTTAAGGCTTGTCCAGCCGCAGACCGCGCCAGAACGCAGAATATCCCGCCGCGTTTTCAGCAGACGGGATATTCCGAAACAAATATTACTTTTTGGAGTTGTATGCGGCGGCATCCGCCCTGGCGTTCTGGGTGCGGGCTGCCTTGCGGCGTGCGGCAGCGGCCCGGCGGGCGCTGGCCTGTGCGGCCTCGGGGCGGGGAGCTTCGGGGGTGAGCTTGAACATCCGGCTGCCCATGGCGGGCAGGTCCACGGTGAGGGTATAGTCCCGGCCATAGACGCCGCCGTCCGAGGTGTGGAGAGCTTTGGGCTTCGATTTGTCCGCGCCGCCCCAGCAGGGGGCCTCGGTGTTCAGAAGTTCTTCGGCCCCGGCGGGGAAGCGCAGATAGAGCGGGAACTTTTTGTGGGCGGTGTTCTGGGTGTTCATGACGCAGAGGATGGTCTGGCCTGCGCCCTTGCGCAGCCAGGCGTACACGCCCTCGTCCCGGCTCTCGCTGGCCACCCACTCGAAGCAGCGGGGGTCATACTCGCCCGCATAAAGGGCGGGCTGGGTGGCGTAAAGGCGGCTCAGTGCGCCAAAATATTTCTGGAATGCATCGTGGAAGGGGTACTTGAGCAGATCCCAGTCCAGCTCCCGCTTTTCGTCCCACTCCCGGAAATGCCCCAGCTCGTTGCCCATAAAATTGAGCTTTTTGCCCGGGTGCGCATACATATAAAAATAGAGGGTGCGCAGCTGGGCGCATTTTTCTTCGTAGGTGCCCCAGAGCTTGTCGATGACTGTCTTTTTGCCGTGGACGACCTCGTCGTGGCTCAGCGCCAGCAGGTAAAGCTCGTTGTAGAAATAGTGCATACTGAAAATGATCTTCCCGTATGCGTCGGGACGCTGGCCGAAGGGGGTAGCGAAGTAGTCCAGCGTATCGTGCATCCAGCCCATGTCCCACTTGTAGTCGAAGCCGATGCCATCGTAGCGGGTGGGGGCCGTGACTTTGAGGAAGTTGGTGGAATCTTCGGCCATGTAAACGCCGGTGGGCCAGCGCTCATTCAGGCCGTGGTTGAGGTTCCGCAGGAAGGTGACGGCGCCCTCGTTGACGCCCCGGGCAGGGTCGCCCTGCCAGTAGAGGGCGCGGGAGATGGCGTCCATCCGGATGCCGTCGCAGTGATAGACCTCCATCCAGAGGGCGGCGGCGCTGTTCAGAAAGCTGCACACCTCCCGGCGGTAGTAGTTGAAGTTGCAGGTACCCCACTCGCTGTGGCCCACATCGCTGTCGTATTCGTAGAGGTGGGTGCCGTCAAAGTTGGCCAGTGCGTCGGCGTTGGCCGCAAAGTGGACGGGGACAAAGTCCATGATGACGCCGATGCCCATCCGGTGGCAGGCGTTGACAAAGGAGGCGAACTGGGCCGGGGTGCCGTACCGGCTGGTGACGGCGAAGTAGCCGGTGGTCTGGTAGCCCCAGCTGCCGTCGAAGGGGTGTTCTGCCAGCGGCAGAAGCTCTACATGGGTGAAGTGGTGTTCCAGCAGCCAGGGAATGAGCTCCCGGGCCAGCTCTTCGTAATCGTACCAGCCGTCCGAGCCGTCGGGCTGGGTGGAGTTGGGCTTATGCTTCCAGCTGCCGGCATGGAGTTCGTAGATGTTCATGGGCAGATTACGGCATTTATCCCGCCGCTCCATCCATGCGCTGTCGTCGAAGGAAAAGTCCAGTTTGGTCAGGCGGCTGGCGTTGGCGGGGCGGATTTCGGACGCGAAAGCGTAGGGGTCGGCCCGCATGACCACGCTGCCGTCGGCCCCGTGGATGCGGTATTTGTAGAGCTCTCCCTCGCACAGCCCGGATACAAAGCCGCTCCACACGCCGGTGTCGGCTTTCTGGAGCGGGATGCCTGCGCCCCAGCCGTCAAAGCCGCCGCAGACCTCCACAGCCGTGGCACCGGGAGCCCAGACTGCGAAGCGCCAGCCCTCTTCGCCGTGGTCACCCTGCCAGGGGTGTGCGCCGAGGATGCGGTAGGCATCGAAGCAGTCGCCGTTGAAGAAGGATTTGGGGATGGAGGGAAGATTCATACGAAAGACTCCTTTTATCGCAATTTTTACAGAACACGGACGATGGAATATGTAAAATGAAAAATATACAACACTTTTATCACACTTTTGTCGGAAAATGTGCTATACTGAATAGGACACAGATGCACTTTTGTCGGAAAAGTGCTCTGCTGTAACTTTTTGAAAACAGGAGCGGTACAGACAATGGCTTGGTATGACAATGCGGTATTCTATCACATCTATCCTCTGGGATTGTGCGGCTGCGCGCATGAAAACGACGGACAGCCTGTCCCCGGGGCTTTCAAAAAGCTGGATGCGTGGGCAGAACACGCGGCAAAGCTTGGCTGTACGGCAATCTATATCGGCCCGCTGTTCGAGAGCGGTTCCCACGGCTATGACACCATCGACTACCGGCTGGTAGACCGGCGTCTCGGCACCAACGAGGAGTTCAAGCAGTTTGTCGCCGCCTGCCATGAGCGGGGCCAGAAGGTCATCGTGGACGGCGTGTTCAACCATGTGGGCCGCGATTTCTTCGCGTTCCAGGAGCTGAAGGAGCACCGCGAGAACGCCCGCTACCGCGACTGGTTCTGTGACGTGAATTTCTGGGGCAACAACGAGTACAACGACGGCTTCTCTTACGGCAACTGGGGCGGCTTCAACCTGCTGGTCAAGCTGAACCAGCGCAACCCCGAGGTGCAGAACTACCATTTCGATACCATCCGCTTCTGGGTGGATGAGTTCGATATTGACGGCATCCGTCTGGACGCTGCCGACGTGCTGGACTTCGATTTCATGAGGGGCCTGCGCCGCGTTGCCAACGAGGTGAAGCCCGAGTTCTGGCTGATGGGCGAGGTCATCCACGGCGACTACAGCCGCTGGGCAAACCCCGAGATGCTCCACTCCGTCACCAACTACGAACTGCATAAGGGTCTGTGGAGCGGCCACAACGACCACAACTATTTCGAGATCGCCCATACCATGCGGCGTCTGCAGGGTCTGTGCCACGATACCCGGCTCTATAACTTCTCGGATAACCACGATGTGGAGCGGCTGCCCAATAAACTGCGCAACCGCGACCACATCCGGCATATTGCTCTTCTAGTATATACGCTTTGGGGCATTCCGTCCATCTATTATGGCTCGGAATTTGGCATCGAGGGCAAAAAAGAGTGGGGCAGCGACTGGCCGCTCCGCCCCTGCCTCGAGCTGGCCGACTACACCGACGCTGAGAAGACGAACCCTGTCACCAGCATCTATGCCGCGCTGGGCAGTCTGAAAGCGGAGTGTCCCGAGCTGAGCTGGGGCGAGTTCAAGGAGCTGACGCTGACCACCCAGAGCTACGCCTACGCCCGGGTGCTGGACGGCAAGGCTGTCGTGGCGGTGTACAATAACGGTGACAGCCCGGTCTCGATGGAATTCCAGCTGCCGGTGGAGGCTTCGGGTGTCGAAGACCTGCTGGCCGACTGTGTGGGCAGTCAGCCCATCCTGACGCAGGTGGAGTGGGGTAAGCTGAAAGTCCAGCTGCCCTCCAACTACGCCACCCTGCTGCGGCTGATAGGATAAAAAGGGGGAGTGTGGAAGATGAATGCTGCGCAGCGCAGAAAAGTGATCTTAGAGCGGCTGACGGAGGCCAATGCACCGCTGAGTGCCAGTGTACTGGCCGGGGAACTGGGGGTCTCGCGGCAGATCGTGGTGGGTGACGTGGCCCTGCTGCGGGCGTCGGGGACGCAGATCGATGCAACGCCCCGGGGCTATCAGCTCCACCCGGCGGCGCGGGGCTATACGGGCATCCTCGCCTGTGTCCACAGCACCGCCGACCAGATGCGGGAGGAGCTGTATACCGTGGTGGACCAGGGCGGCATCGTGGTGGATGTGGCCGTGGAGAACCCGCTTTACGGTGAGCTGCGCGGCAACCTCAACCTCGCCAGCCGGTACGACGTGGACCATTTTATCCAGCAGGCGGCGGATACGCCCGAGTGCCTGCTGAGCCGGATGACCGGCGGTGTGCATCTGCATACCTTGAGCTGCCCCACGCCGGAGGCATTCCGCCGCATCGAAGCGGCACTGGACGCCAAGGGCCTGCTCTATAAAAAAGAAGAATAAGGACACTGCTTTCATTGTAAAAAATCCACGGGGTCTTGTCCATCGACGAAAGACGAAAACCGTTGGATAATCAACTAAAACACGGAAGAGGTGGATTTTGTGGACATCCGTATCGCCCGTACCGACCGCGCCATCGAACAGGCTTTCATGGAACTGCGGGAGAAGAACCCTCTGGAAAAAATCAAGATAAAAGACTTGTGTGCGATGGCCTGCATCAACAAATCGACGTTCTATGCCCACTATGAGGACATCTACGCGCTGGCCAATGCACTGGAAAACAAGCTCATCGAGTCTATCCTGGCCAGCGTACCCCACACCAACGACAGCGTGGCACTGCATCAGGCAGAGACGCTGACGCGGGAGCTGTTCCATGCCTTCATGCAGAACCAGCGGGCCGTGAACATCCTCTTTTCGGGCAGTCGGCAGGGCATCTTCGCCAACAGCATCGAGAAGGGGCTGCGCCAGCGCTTTGAGGAAGCTGACCCGACCTTCGCGGCTGATTTGAACCGGGGCATTCTGCTCTCGTTCTGCGTGCAGGGCTGCTTCTACGCCTTTGCCAACAACAGCAGCCGGATGGACGAGAGCAAGCTGGTGGAGCTGCTGGGAGCCATCGCCAAGGCGGCGCAGAGCATCGAGTTTTAAGAAGCAAAAAATGGCTCCGGCAGATGCCGGAGCCATTTTTTACGATGCGAAGTTATTTAGAATAAAGTTCAATGATATTCAGCAGGATCTCGGTGGCCTTGTCCATCCGCTCGACGGTGGTGCATTCGCAGACGCCGTGGAAGTTGAAGCCGCCGGTGCCGAGGTTGGGGCAGGGCAGACCCTTCCAGCTCAGGACAGCGCCGTCGGTGCCGCCGCGGACGGGGATCTCCTCCGGGGTCAGGCCGGCCTTCTCGATGGCCTTGCGGGCCGTCTCCACAAGGTGGAAGTGGGGCTTGATCTTCTCCAGCATATTGCGGTAGCTGTCCTTGATCTCGACTTCCACCGTGCCGGGGCCGTACTTGCCGTTGAGGTAGCAGGCGATGTGGAGAAGGTTGTCCTTCTTGAACTGCAGCTTGCCGGCGTCGTGGTCGCGGAGGATGTAGCCCAGCTTTGCCTCGGTGACGTCGCCGTACATCTGGCACAGGTGGTAGAAGCCCTGATAGCCCTCGGTGGTCTCGGGGCGGGCCATGACGGGCAGGGCCATGTGGAATTCCATTGCCACGTTGGAGGCGTTGATCATGGCATCTTTGGCGCTGCCGGGGTGGACGGAGAAGCCGTGGATGGTGACAGTGGCAGATGCGGCGTTGAAGTTCTCGTACTCGATGCCGCCCACGTCGCCGCCATCGACGGTGTAGGCGAAGTCTGCGCCGAAGCCCGGGATGTCGAAGAGAGAAGCGCCCTCGCCGATCTCCTCATCGGGGGTAAAGGCGATGCAGAGCTTGCCGTGGGGCAGCTTCTTTTTGATAAGGGTCTCAGCGGCGGTCAGGATCTCGGCGACGCCGGATTTGTCGTCAGCGCCCAGCAGGGTGGTGCCGTCGGTGGTGATGAGGGTCTCGCCCTTCAGCTCCTTCAGGAAGGGGAAGGTGGAGGTCTTCATGACCATGCCGGTGCCGGGCAGGGTGACGTCGCCGCCGTCGTAGTTCTCGTGGAGGATGGGCTTGACGTTCTCGCCGGGAGCGTCGGGGGCGGTGTCCATGTGGGCGATGAGGCCCAGCGCGGGCTTCTTCTCGCAGCCCTTGGTGGCGGGGATGCTGCCGTAGACGTAGCAGTGCTCGTCCACAAAGGCGTCCTCAATGCCGATGGACTTCATCTCTTCCACCAGCAGGTGGGCGAGGTCAAATTCCCGTGCGGCAGAAGGGTGGGTGCCGGACTCGGGGTCCGAGGTGGTGTATACTTTGGCGTATTTCAGCAGTCGCTCGTAAGCACGCATAAGTAAGGCTCCTTTGCTTTTTTCTTTATGATACCCTTTTTGAGGAGGATTTACAAGGGTGGAGTGCTCTTCCATTAAGCTAAGTTCTCTTTTGCGTGCCAAAAGAGAACCAGAAATGGTTCTCGCGCCGGTGGCGCGGGGCAGAGCGCTTTTTCATTAAGGCTAATTGTTCTCTTTTGATGTCAAAAGAGAACCAGAAAAGCACCAGCGATTTCGACGCGCTGGATCCACGAGAAAGGGGCTGCTCGCCCCTTTCAGACCCCGAAGGGGAAGTCGAAGCCCAAAAATGCTAGCCGCTTCGCTAAACGCATTTTTTGGGCTTCTCCGGTTTACGGCTCCGCCGATGGTGTTACGTTTCAGCAGAACTTTACGTTCAGCAAGGGCGTAAAGTTTGCTGCGAAGCAGCAAATTGGAGAAACGAGAAAAAAGCGTTAAGCGCAGCGACTAGCTTTTTTCCGTTTCGACTTCTTCTTTGGGCTTGTTAAGGGCGAGCAGCCCTTAACTCGTTGCGGGGAGAGTGGAGTCCAGAGGTAGGGAGGGGGGATTCGAAACACCCCTCCCTACCTCTGGCCCGCGCGGAGCGCAAGCCATTTGACCGAAAGAAAAAACCTGCCCCACGCCGCAGGCGCACCCGCGCGGAGCGCAAAGCCATTTGACCAAAAGAGAAAACATCCCCCGCGCCACCAGCGCGAGAAGCCGTTACCCTCTGCAAGCCTCCACAAACGCCCCAAACAGCCCCTGCTGTGCCGGGTCCGCGTCGCTGAGCCACTCCGGGTGCCACTGGACGCCGAGGCAGAAGTGCGCGTCCGGCTTTTCCAGTGCTTCCACAATGCCGTCCTCGCTGAGGGCGGCTATTTCTAATTCGGGGGCAATGCGGTCTGCCGCCTGATGGTGCTGGCTGTTGACGAGCACGGTGTCCTGCCCCAGCAGGCGGGACAGCAGCGTCCCCCGCCGCACCGTGACGGTATGGACTTTCGCCCAGTGGTCATTGTGGGGAACATGCTCGAAAGGCTTGATGTCCTGATACAGCGTGCCGCCCAGCACGACGTTCATCACCTGAATGCCCCGGCAGATGCCCAGCACCGGCTTGTCTGTCGCGAGGAACGCCCGCAGCAGCTTCGGCTCGGCGGCGTCCCGCAGAAGGTTCGGCTCGCCGCAGGCGGGGATGCGCTCCTGCCCGTAGAAGGCCGGGTCCATGTCGCCGCCGCCCGGCAGCAAGAGTCCGTCGCAGGTCAGCGCTTCGGCTGCGGCGGCATCCGGGTCGGAAAGCTCTACCCAGTGTACCTCGGCACCGGCCCGGGCCAGACTTTCCACATATTTTGACTGTGCGGTGGTAAGCTCCGGGTCCGTGCTCATCCGGGGCATGGCGATGGTGACAGACATGACAAGCATCCTTTCAACTTCTGGATATAACAAAAACCCAGAACCATCGGTTCTGGGTTTTGTGGCGGAAAGATGGGGATTCGAACCCCAGAACGCTTTTGACACGTTACACGATTTCCAGTCGTGCGCCTTAGACCAACTCAGCCATCTTTCCACATCTTCAGTTCTCAGTGCTTCGGGCCGCGGCCCTCAGCGCTCCACTATAATACCTGAAAGAAGGTCTTTTGTCAAGCATTTTTTCAAAAAAGTTTGCATTTTTTCAAAAATGACGCAGCTTCGATGACTGAAAATGAAAAGGAGACGAAGCCCCCCTTGACGCAGGCGGCAAACGGGGCTATGATGAGGGCAGAGAGTATGCAGAGCGGGAAACTCTGCGGAAAACAAAAGGAATTCAGGAGGAAAAACAGATGAATTATTCAGATGTTTTGGCCAATGCCCGCCAGTGCATCGGCAAATACTGCAAGGCCTGCCCGGTGTGCAACGGCGTGGCCTGCAAGAATCAGATCCCCGGCCCCGGCGCAAAGGGCGTGGGCGACACGGCCATCCGCAATTATAATAAGTGGGCCGACATCCGTGTGAACATGGATACCCTCTGCGAGAACGGCACCCCCGACACCCACGTGGAGTTGTTCGGCCGCAGCTTCAAGTACCCCTTCTTCGCCGGCCCTGTGGGCGCGGTGAACCTCCACTATGGGGACAAGTTCAACGACATGGAGTACAACAACATCCTGGTCCCCGCCTGTGCGGATGCAGGCATTGCCGCCTTCACTGGCGACGGCACCAACCCGGATGTGTTCACCGCCGCCGCTGCCGCCATCGGCGCCGCCGGGGGCCGGGGCATCCCCACGGTGAAGCCCTGGGACCGGGATACCCTGTACGCCAAGCTGGACAGCGCCAAGGCCTCCGGGGCCAAGGTGTTCGCCATGGACATCGACGCCGCCGGCCTGCCCTTCCTCAAGGGGCTGACACCTCCCGCCGGCTCCAAGACGGTGCAGGAGCTGCGGGAGATCATCGAGTATGTCAAGCTCCCCTTCCTCATCAAAGGCATCATGACCGCTGCGGGGGCCCGGAAGGCCCTGGAGGCCGGCGCCTCCGGCATCATCGTCTCCAACCACGGCGGCCGCGTCCAGGACGGCGTCCCCGCCACCGCCCAGGTCCTGCCCGCCATCGCCGACGCGGTGAAGGGGCAGATGACCATTCTGGTGGACGGCGGCATCCGCACTGGTGTGGATGTGTGCAAGGCCCTGGCCCTGGGGGCCGATGGCGTGCTGCTGGCCCGCCCATACGTCACCGCAGTCTACGGCGGTGGGGCGGAGGGCGTCCGGCTGCTCACCCAGAAACTGAAGGGCGAGCTGGAGGACACCATGGCCATGTGCGGCGTTCACAGCCTGTCCGAGATCTCACGGGAGCTGCTGTTCTAAGCCCCCGCCAGCCGCAAAACAAATCCCGCCGGCCCTGTCGGCCCACCCGCCCGGTATCGGAGATACTGGGCGGGATTTTGTTTTTCCCCGCAGGCCGCCGTTTTTATTTTTTGTATATTTCGTCATTTTTTATTCTTTTCATATAAATTAATATGTGCATATTGAAAGAGAAAGCACTCTGTGATATAATACGATCAACCATTTGGAGCGAGGCTTTGGACCACCGGAAAGGAGAAAAAATGTTGTGTCAGGCGTCCACTCCCGCTCCTCATCGGCCCTGTTCTCAGCTTGAAAAGAAAAGGAGTGTTAACATGAAAGCGACCCGAACCCACCAATGGACCAGCCTGCTGCTGTCCGGAGCGCTCGTAGCCGGCATGATGATCACCCCCTCCCTGGCTGCAGGCGGCGCAGAATTGGAATTCCAGTATCCCTCAGACGTCAAGGCCGAGGACGTCACCATCACCGTACATGAAGGTGTTCCCGCCGACAGCGGCGAGGACGCCGTCAAGGCCCTGCCCGAGGTGAAAAAGAACGCAGAGGGCGACTATCTGGTCAGCGAGCCCGGCACATACAGCTACTGGGTCCGGGGCGATGGCTACTACAATGTTTGCAAGATCTTCAACGTAACGCAGAAGGACCTGGACGCCGGCTCTCTGAAGCTGGAGGTGGAGACGGGGAAGATGGCCTATACAGGCTATGAGCCCACCTCTCCCAACCTGGCAAACGTGCCTGAGAACTATGACCAGGGCGCCCGGGACTCCCTGCTGATCCTCTGGTCGGACGAGGTGCTGGACGAGTACTTCTCCACCGACACGCTGAAGAATTTCAAGGAATATGACACCCCCTTCTTCACCAAGGACCGGGCCGACCATCAGTTCACCACCCAGGATGAGATGATGAGCTATCTGACGGCGAAGGACCAGGCGGAAGAGGATATGTACCTGTACAGCCTGGGCAAGACCCCCGCCTATCAGTACGATATGCCCATCGCCGTATTCACCGAGACCGACCTGTCCTCCGCCAAATCTCTGGAGGAGGCCGGCGAGCTGGTCAGCGATAACGGCAAGCTCACCGTCTGGATCCAGTCCCAGATCCATCCCAACGAGCCCGCCGCCGGCGAAGGTGCGCTGGTCATGGTCTCCGACCTGTGCGGCAGCTACGGCGAGGAGGTGCTGGACGACGTCAATGTGATCGTCATTCCCCGCATCAATCCCGACGGCTCCTATCTGTTCACCCGTTCCACCTATCAGGGCTTCGACATGAACCGGGACCACATGGCCCTCAAGGCCCCGGAGCTGGCCTACCTGCACACCGCTTACCAGTACTTCATGCCAGAGGTGGTCATGGACGGCCATGAGTTCACCTTCTACGGCGTCACTGAGGACGGCTATATGAAGAACGCCGACGATATGCAGTCCACCCCCGCCAGCAGCCTGAACAACGATCCTCTGGTCAACCAGCTGGCCGAGGAGGCCGTGGACGGCCTGCACAAGAACGCCACTGACTCCGGCCTGCGGGTCTACCACTACGGCACCACCGTAAATAACCCCATCGGCCGCGCCTATTACGGCCTGTACAACTCCATCTCCATCCTGGTGGAGACCCGCGGCATCGGCGCCGGCTCCACCAACTTCGCCCGCCGGGTCTACTCCCAGCAGAACGCCGCCCACTCCATCATTGATTACGCCGTGGCCAACGACGACGCCATCAACAAGGCTGTGGCCGACGCCCGCGCCCAGGTCGCCGAGGACGGCAAGGTCTTTGACGCTGAGGACACCGTGATCCTCCAGCAGGTCGCCTCCGGCAAGACCCAGTCCCCCACCACCCTGACCCGCTATCAGTACAACATGGATGGCAGCGACGCCAAAACCTCTTCCGCCACCCTGTCCATGAACGACACCGTGGTGCGCAGCCGCATCCGTCCCACCGCTTACGTCATCCCCAAGGACATCCCCAACGCGGAGAAGATCCTGTACATCCTCCAGAATCAGGGTGCGGAGTACTATGAGCTGGAGCCCGGCTCCACCGCCGAACTGAAGCAGTACTACTATGTGGGCGAGTACACCTACAACGAGAAGAAGGCCGGCTTCACCGCCGATCTGCGGGACGCCGCCAAGGTCACCTTTGAAAAGGGCGCGTACGTCATCCCCATGGATCAGGTCTCCGGCAACGTCATCGCCATGATCATGGAGCCCGACGTCAACGACTCCAACGGCTATGACGGCACTCTGGTGCAGTACGGCGTGGTCTCCTATGATGAGACCACCAAGAACTTCCCCATCTACCGCTATGAGGGCAACGACCCCCGGACCACTCTGGTGAGCAACGCCGCCGAGCAGCCCGTGGAACCTGAAACCCCCGAGCAGCCCACCGAGCCTGAGCAGCCTGTGGAGCCCGAAAAGCCCGCCGAGCCTCAGCAGCCCGCCGGCTCTTACACCGTGAAGGCCGGCGATTCCCTGTGGTCCATCGCCCAGAAGCACCTGGGCACCGGCACCAAGTGGGAGGTCATTTACAAGGCCAACCAGGACCTGCTCCAGAACCCCAACCAGATCCAGATCGGCCAGGTCCTCACCATTCCCGCCGCATAACCACAAGCTGTCAATCATCCAAAGGAGGCGTCCCGGCTGGGACGCCTCCTTCTCGATCATCCTTTGGCCGGAACCAGTCAATCCACACCTCCCTCCGCCGCTTTGACGAAGGGCGGTGCTCCTTTACGCAGGTCGCTCAGCAGCCTGTTCCTCTTTCATGATAAATTTAAGATCATAATATATTCTTCACTATTTTCAGCAGCAACAGTGAATCCCACTTTCTCATACATCCTCACTGCATCATTACTTTTCTGAACGGATAAAGATATTTTTGAATATCCAGCCAATTTTTCTACTTGTATCAGTCGTTTCAACAATGAAGTTCCAATGCCTGATCTTCTGTACTGGGGGCAGACAGACATAGCAAGAGATGGCGTATCATGATCAATGTGTCCATAATCATTCATAACCCTTGCCCAAATAGCTCCGACTATATTTCCTTGGATTTCTGCCACCAAGGCTTTATCGTGTTTTCGATTTCCAAATCCAACGATATATTCTTGTAACTCCGGACATTCTATCACTGATTTCGGCGGTGGTTCAATTCCGTCTGGAATATAGATTGCCTCGTACAAAAAATCACCCAACAGGCCAAATTCTTCGTTTCTCATCTCTCGTATTACATAGTCCATATTTTCGCTCCAAATTACAATTTATTGTTTGGCTTTACTGTACCACATTTTTATCGTTCAAGCAATGTATATCAAGAATCGGCAGAGCGTGGTCCTCCCCTCCTGTGGTTGACATTGTAGACCTTCCGTGTTACAATCAGTCTACAAAATAAACCAACAGTCTGTGAGGTGAACGATATGGAACCGCTGACCCTGACCAACAGCGAGTGGTATGTGCTGGACAGCCTGTGGGAGCGCTCCCCCATGACGGTGATGGAGCTGGTGTCCGCCCTCCACGAGAAAGTGGGCTGGGCCAAAAGCACCACCATCACCACCCTGCGGCGGATGGAGGGCAAGGGCCTGCTCCACTGTCAGGTGGAGGGCCGCACCAGGCATTACACTCCGGCGGTGGAGCGGCAGAGCGCCGCCCGGCAGGAGACCCAGTCCTTCCTGGACCGGGTGTACCAAGGCAGTGTGGGATTGATGGTCTCCTCCCTGGTCCGGGACGAAGCCCTGAGCCGGGAGGATCTCGATCAGCTCTATGAAATTTTACGTCAGGCAGAGGAGGAAATCACATGACCGGATCGATGGCGCTCCCCAGTCTGATGACCACTCTGATCCCCTGGGCCATCTCCTCAGTTCTGCTGATCCTGGCGGTGCTGGCTGTGCGGTGGCTCACCCGGGACCGGCTGTCCTCTGTAAACCGCTATGCCCTGTGGCTGGTGGTGCTGATCCGGCTGCTGATCCCCATTCAGCTCCCCTTCCTCTCCTCCTTAGGAGCAGTGGACCTTGCGCCCCAGATGGAGAATACCCCGGTATATGCCTTCCCCACCGGCCACATGGATGCGCCGGAGCGTTATATCCAGCATATCCGGGAAGAACAGGGCGAGGACCCGGTCATGAGCGCCGGCGTCACCAGCCGCAGCTTCCCCGCTCTGGGAGGGATCGGCTTTGATTATTACAACGGCGGCACGATCCTGGAGGAGAACGGTTATACTGATTACGCCTTTTTCTCCACTGTCCCCCGGATCCTGTCTATCCTGTGGGGAGCAGGAGCGTTGGTGATGCTCCTGTGTCTGGTTGGGAACAACCTGCGCTTTGCCGCAAGGCTGCGCCGCTCCCGCCGTCCCCTGGACATTCCCCAGTGTCCCCTTCCCGTCTACCGGATGGAAGGCCTGTCCTCCCCCTGCCTGTCCGGCCTGTTTCACCCCGCCATCTACCTCACTCCGGAGGTTGCGGAAAACGAAACAGCCCTGCGCCATGTACTGGCCCACGAGGGGACCCACTACGCCCACAAGGACCACATCTGGTCCGCCCTCCGGTGTACCGCCCTGGCCCTCCACTGGTATGATCCCCTGGTATGGCTGGCAGTTTCCCTGTCCAAGGCGGACGGGAAGCTGGCCTGCGACGAGGGGGCGGTCCGGCGGCTGGGCGAGGAGGAGCGCATCCCCTATGGCCGGACCCTGGTGGACATGGTGGCCCAACGTTCCCTGTGGCCCGCCGACCTGCTGTCCTGCTCCACTACAATGGCCGGAGGAGGCAAGTGCATCCAACAGCGGGTGGCCCTTTTGGTAAAGAAGCCGGAAACGAGAGCCACAGCCATCTTTGGGGCGTGTACGGCCCTGGCCTTGGCGGCGGTGTTCACCTTTGGGGGCGGCGGCCCCTCTCCATACAGCTACACAGGGTATGTAGCAGCCGTGGAGGCTTCCTGGTCTATCCACCTCGCACCGCCATTCACCTCTAGTACCTGGTACCCCGCCATAGAGGATCAGGAGGCTCTGAAGAAGGCCCGGTCGATCCTGCTCCAGGCGGAAGCGTATGACAAAAACGGAGAGACAACCGCCTTCGGGTTCTCTGAAATGATCCCGGTTTGCTATGGTCTGAAACTCTCCTCAGGGACAGACATAACTCGTTTCTATCTCTATCCCGCATCCACAGGCCTGCTTTATGTCCTGCCCTATCTGGATGCTACGACCAGTGGAACCGTCCCTGTGGCCACTCTGCCCGACAGCACAATCAGCCAGCTAAAGGAGTTGGCCAATGCCCAACAACAGGCTCTTGATTCCGGTATTGCCTATGACCAATTCTGTTCCCAGATCCAGCAGGCCAGCGCCATACAGGTAACCCCTCCCTCCAGATTCAGCGTCTCCTATCCAGAGCCCATCACCGCGCCCTCCCTGCTGGAGGCTGGCCGGGCCGATCTGCTCTGCGCCCGGGCTCCCACACCCCAGGAAGCCCGGCGCCGATGGAACGAGGATGATCTTTCCAGGGACGCCTACCAGATCACCCTGACCCTCTCCTCCGGCCAGACGGCCCCATATCTGCTTTACCAACCCGGCGGCCTATCCTGGAAGAGCGGTGGGGAAAATCTGGTCTATGTTCTCTCCGGAGATTCTCTCCAACCCATAGGCGTTCTGGACACTTATGCGGTCCAGGCTCTGGTGGGATGGGCGGAACAGCAAAAGGGGCATCAGAACAATCCTGTCCCCCTCACTCCTGAAGAGCTGGCCTACTTCAACGACGGCTCCTTCTTTGATAATGGGACAGGAAACGGCGGGGACGCCTACCTCCATTTCTCCATTCGGAATATGTTCCTCACCTCCCAGTATGACACGCCCCAGGACATTGATCTGTTTGAATTATTCTATTGCGGAAGCGCTCAGCCGTCCACCCCCATGAGTCAGGAAGAGCGCCAGCTGGTGATCGACCGGGGCTATCATGGAACTGCTCCGCCATGTGGCTGCACTAAGATCACCAGGCAGGAGATGGACGCCGTTTTATTGGAGCACACCGGTCTGACTTTGGAAGAGACCCGCCAGGTCGGACTGGAACAGTTCACCTACCTACCGGAGTACGATGCCTATTATCACTTTCACGGGGACACCAATTATACATTCCCCATCTTTTCGCAAGGGTTCCGCCAGGGAGATCTGATCCATCTTGATTACGGAGATTGCATGCTGACCTTACGGCAGACCGGGAACAGCTATCAATTCTATTCCAACCGCTCCCTCACCGCCTTTCCAGAGTAGGGCGGCGGTTCGACGGCTCCCGGCACTGTGCCGAGGCGGCCTCTCCCCCCTGTAAACTCGCTTTTTTCTCTCCGCCCGCTTAGTATGCGGGCGGTTTTTTATGCATTTCGACAGTTCACTTTTCTTTTACATATTTCTGTATTTTGATCCCATAGAGGTGAAATGCACAATTTTACGACGTTAAAAGACTGTTTTTCCTCCCCCTTTTCCCGTTAAGAAGTCGTTAAAATTGTTGTTTTTCCCCTCCTCCGTCAGTATCATACCATTAAGAGAATTATTCATATCGATCAGTCCGTTTTCGGACGAACAGTCAGGAGTTACAGGTTACTATGAGTCTGCGCATCGGCATCGACATCGGCTCCACCACAGTGAAGGTGGTGGTGCTGGATGAACAGAACAAGCTGCTGTTCCGCTCCTATGAGCGGCACTATTCCAAGACCCGGGAACGGGCCTGCGAGACCCTCCATTCCATCACCGGTCTGCTGGCGGGCAAACAGGTGAAAATGGTCATCACCGGCTCTGCCGGCCTGGGCGTGGCCAATGCCTCCGGCATTGATTTTGTGCAGGAGGTCTACGCCACCGCCGCCGCGGTCAATACATACATCCCCAAGACGGACGCCGTCATCGAGCTGGGGGGCGAGGACGCCAAGATCATTTTCTTCGGCGGCGCACTGGAGGAGCGGATGAACGGCTCCTGCGCCGGGGGCACCGGGGCCTTCATCGACCAGATGGCTACCCTGATGAACGTGACGGTGGGTGAGCTGGACGCCCTCTCCCTGAAGCACGAAAAGATCTATCCCATCGCCTCCCGCTGCGGCGTGTTCGCCAAAAGCGACATCCAGCCCATTCTGAACCAGGGCGGGCGGAAGGAGGATGTGGCCGCCTCCATCTTTCAGGCCGTGGTGGATCAGACGGTGGCCGGCCTCACCCAGGGGCGTGAACTAAAAGGTAAAATCGTCTTTCTGGGCGGCCCCCTCCATTTCCTTATGGGGCTGCGGGAGCGGTTCGTGGAGACCTTGAAGCTGGACGGAGACCACGCCATCTTTCCCGAGGACGGCGACTGCTTCGCCGCCATGGGTGCCGCCCTGTGCGCCACCGATTATGAGCCCATTCTCTTTGAGGACGCGCTGAAAAAGCTGGAGGAGAGCGTGGACACCACCACCCTGGTGGACACCATGCCTCCCCTGTTCCGGGATGTGGGCGAGTACGGCGCCTTCTGCGCCCGTCACAACGCCAAGCGCCCGCCCCAGACCGACATCAAGACCTACCGCGGCCCCGCCTGGCTGGGCATTGACGCCGGCTCCACCACCACCAAGCTGGCCCTCATCACAGAGAACGGCGGCCTGCTGTATACCTATTACCACTCCAACCAGGGCAACCCGGTGGCCATCGTGCTGGAGCAGCTGCGGACCATCTACGCCATGTGCGGAGACCGCATCCAGATCCGGGGAGCAGCGGTCACCGGCTATGGCGAGGACCTGATCAAAAATGCCTTCTCCTGTGACCTGGGCCTGGTGGAAACGGTGGCCCATTACCGTGCCGCCGCCCATTTCGAGCCTGAGGTGGATTTTATCATCGACATCGGCGGCCAGGACATGAAATGCTTCAAGATCCGCAACCAGGCGGTGGACTCCATCATGCTCAACGAGGCCTGCTCCTCCGGCTGCGGCTCCTTCATTGAGACCTTCGCCAAAGCCCTGGGCTATTCCATCGCGGACTTCGCCAAGCTGGGCCTGTTCGCCCAGCACCCGGTGAATCTGGGCTCCCGCTGCACGGTCTTTATGAACTCCAGCGTCAAGCAGGCCCAGAAGGACGGAGCCAGCGTGGAGGACATCTCCGCCGGTCTTTCCATCTCCATCGTGAAAAACGCCATCTACAAGGTCATCCGCGCCGCCTCCCCTGATGACCTGGGACAGCACATCGTGGTCCAGGGAGGCACCTTCCACAACGACGCGGTGCTCCGGGCCTTTGAGCTGGAGCTGGGCCGGGACGTCACCCGCCCCACTATCTCGGGCATCATGGGGGCCTTCGGCGCAGCCCTGGCCGCCCGGGATCTGGAGCTGGAGCAGAGCGCTCTGCTCTCCCCTCAGGCCCTGGAAAAATTCACCCACACCGCCAAGCCGGCCACCTGCGGCCTGTGCACCAACCACTGCTCTCTCACCGTCAACGCCTTTGACGGCGGGCGGCGTTTTATCTCAGGCAACCGCTGCTCCCGCCCCTTGGGTGAGGAGCCCACCCGGCACCCCGACCTGATGCGGTATAAATACGCAAAGCTCCGCTCCCTCCACGGCAAGGGCAGCGGGGACGGTTCCCGGGGCAGGATCGGCATCCCCTTCGGCCTGAATATGTATGAGAATCTGCCCTTCTGGTTCGAACTGTTCACCCGCCTCAACTTCGAGGTGGTCCTCTCCCCGGAGTCCAGCCGGAAGCTCTACCTCAAGGGACAGCGCACCATCCCCTCGGACACGGTGTGCTACCCCGCCAAGCTGCTCCACGGCCATGTAATGTCCCTGGCGGAGCAGGGGGTAGACGCCATCTTCTACCCCTGTATGCCCTATAATTTCAACGAGGGCGTCAGCGACAACAACTACAACTGCCCGGTGGTGGCCTACTACCCGGAGCTGCTGGCCGCCAACGTCCCTGCTCTGAAACAGGTCCGCTACCTGTACCCGTACTTCGGCCTGCACCGCCCCCGGGATTTCGAGCGGAAGGCCGGCGAGTGGTTTTTCAACGAGTTTCAGATCCCCAAGCGGGAGACCGCCGCCGCGGCCAAGGCGGCATACGCAGCTTACGAGGCTTATAAGGACGACCTGCGGCAGACCGCCCAGACATACATCGCCCAGGCCCGGGCAGAGGACCGTCCCATTCTGGTGGTAGCCGGCCGCCCCTATCACATGGATCCGGAAATCAACCACGGCATCAACGACCTGATCACCTCCTTCGGCTTCACCCTCATCACAGAGGACGCGGTGGCCTGGCTGGAAGATAAGACCCCCCGCCATGTGCTCAACCAGTGGACCTATCACGCCCGGATGTATAACGCAGCCCGGTATGTATGCACCCAGCCGGACATGGATCTGATCCAGCTGGTTTCCTTCGGCTGCGGCATCGACGCAATCACCGGTGACGAGATGCGCTCCATCCTGGAGGACGGCGGCAAGCTGTACACTCAGCTGAAAATTGATGACATCAGCAACCTGGGCGCTGTCAAGATCCGGACCCGGAGCCTGATCGCGGCAATTGACGCAAGAAAGGCCAATTCTTAGGGCGCGGGGACCCCAGCGCGCCGCAGATCACAGGCGTGTCCAGCGGTCACGCCCTGCAAGAAAGGAACATTTCTATGGCGAAATTAGTATATGATGAGACCGGCCGCCTCCTTTTCACCAAGGAAATGAAGGAGGAGTACACCATCCTCATGCCCCAGATGCTGCCCATCCACTTCGGGATGTTCCGCAAGCTGCTGGAGCTGGAAGGCTACCATGTGGACCAGCTGAACAACGACGGCCGGTCCGTGGTGGACGAGGGTCTGAAATATGTCCACAACGACACCTGCTACCCCGCTCTGCTGGTCATCGGGCAGTTCATGGACGCCATCAAGCACGGGGGCTACGACCCCCACAAGGTCGCCCTGTTTATCACCCAGACCGGCGGCGGCTGCCGGGCCAGCAACTACATCCATCTGCTGCGCAAGGCCCTGGCCAAGGCGGGGATGGACTACATCCCTGTGATCTCCGTCTCCTTCGGCCTGGAGAAGAACCCTGGCTTCAGCCTGAGCGTGGACCTGATCCGCAAGCTGGTATACGGTATGATGTACGGCGACCTGATCATGTGGGTATCCAACCAGGTCCGCCCCTATGAGGTGGAGGCGGGCGCCGCCGACGCCATGGTAGATCGCTGGACCCAGCAGCTGGTGGACCGCTTCCAGGCGGGAAAGGGCATGAGCCGCAAGCAGATGCGCCGGATCTTCGATGAGATCTGCGCCGACTTTGCCACTATCCCGGTGACCGGTGAGCAAAAGGTCCGGGTGGGCATCGTGGGCGAGATCTATGTGAAGTTCTCCTCCCTGGGCAACAACCACCTGGAGCAGTTCCTCCTGTCCGAGGGGGTGGAGCCTGTGGTCCCCGGCCTGACCGACTTTATGATCTTCAAGATCTACAACCGGGTGGCCGATGTAGACCTGTACGGCGGAAAGCTGATCAAGAAGGCCGCCTGCCGCGCCTTTATGTCCTATATCCAGAGCTGCCAGAAGGATATGATCCAGGCTCTGGAGCGCTCCGGCCGCTTCCGCGCCCCGGGCACCTTCGACGACCTACACAAACTCATCCACGGCTACTTGGGCGACGGCAACAAGATGGGCGAAGGCTGGCTGCTCACCGCTGAGATGCTGGAGCTGATCCACACCGGTACCGGCAACATCGTCTGCACCCAGCCCTTCGGCTGCCTGCCCAACCACATCGTGGGCAAGGGGATGATCCGCAAGCTGAAGGACGACTACCCCATGAGCAACATCGTTGCCATCGACTACGATCCCGGCGCCACCCGGATCAACCAGGAGAACCGGATCAAACTCATGCTGGCCAACGCCAAGGGCCTGGCTCAGCATCAGGCCGCCGTCCCCCACAGCAGCGAGCCTGTCCAGGTGGAGAAGCCCCGCTCCCTCACCCACGCCGGAGCCCACGCCTGAGTGTTCCGGACAAACAAACAGGACCAATAAAACGCTCCTTCTCCGGTCTCTCTCCGGAAAAGGAGCGTTTTTTCTATGCTTGATGTACAGCTCGGTCAGCGGTGATCCACCGCATACATATAGTCGATCAGATCCAGCACCTTGTTGGAATAGCCCCACTCGTTGTCATACCAGGCGATGAGCTTCACAAAGCGGTCATTCAGCATGATGCCCGCGGTCTCGTCCAAAATGGAGGTATGGGGGTTCCCGATAATATCGGAGGAGACGATCTGGTCCCGGGTATAGGACAGGATCCCCTTCATGGGGCCGGCAGCCGCCTGATGGACCGCCTCGCAGATCTCCTCATAGGTGGTGGAGGTACACAGGCGGGCGGTCAGATCCACCACGGATACGTCGTTGGTGGGGATGCGGAAGGACATCCCGGTCATCTTCCCCTTCAGCTCCGGCATGACCAGCCCCACCGCCTTGGCCGCGCCGGTGGAGGATGGAATGATGTTCCCGATCACAGAGCGGCCCGTCCGCCAGTCCCGGCCGGCCCGGGCATCCACCGCCTTCTGCTTGGCCGTGGAGGCATGGATGGTGGACATGAGGGCCTCTTCGATCCCGAAGTTGTCCTGGATGACCTTGGTCAGTGGGGCCAGGCAGTTGGTGGTGCAGGAGGCATTGGACACCACGTTCATATCAGGGGTATAGGTCTCGTGGTTGACGCCCATGACGAAGGTGGGAGTCACATCATCCTTGGCTGGGGCAGTGATGACCACCTTTTTCGCTCCGCCCTTTAAGTGCAAAGAGCCCAGCTCCTGAGTGTTGAACGCGCCTGTGGACTCAATAATGTACTCGGCTCCGCAGTCAGACCAGGGGATCTCCCCCGCGTCGCTCTGGCTGAACACACAGATCTTATGCCCATTGACGATCAGGTTCTCCCCGTCGTGCTCCACCGTCCCATGGAACGTACGAAACACCGAATCATATTTGACCATATATTCCATATAGTCCAGATCCGCTTTTCTCAGGTTGATGCCCCGAAGCTCAAATTTTTCTCCCCGCTCCAGCATGATCCGGAGCGCGATGCGCCCGATCCGACCAAACCCATTAATACCAACCGGAATACCCATGACACACTGACCTCCATTTTAATTTTGATTTCGATGCTCTTTTTCACCTATTAGTCTTTTCTTAATTATATATCATATTTATTTTTTGTCCATACCTCTTCCATTTTTCTTTCGAAATTCATAGCTCAACTTATTTTGATTCATTTTTTAACTTTAGTTAATTCTTATGTGTTATTTTTATATATCAATCATAATCCTAATTATTCCATTTCTGGCTCCTGCATCCTTTCCAACCGAATATACGACAGGAGCGCCCCTCCGGCCTTTCTGTCCGGCCAGATGGGCGCTCCCGCTGTTCTTCTTCAAAAGGTTTGGGCCACTCGCCCCGCGCTATTTGTTCCCCTCCAGAGAGCGGGGCCCAAAGCCGTGGGGCAGGAGCTCCTCCAGAGCGGCGGCCTGGAAGTCTCCGTCCCCCCTGGCAGCCAGCACCCGCAGCCCGGGCGCAAACTCGTACAGCATCTGCCTGCAGCTTCCGCAGGGCCAGCAGTAGTCCCCGCCCCGCCCCGCGATGGCAATGGTGGTCCAGTCGTCCCGGTGGCCCTCGCTGACCGCCTTCAGCAGGGCGGTACGCTCGGCACAGATCGTGGAGCCAAAGGCGGCGTTCTCCACATTGCAGCCGGTAAATACAGTGCCGTCCCGGCACAGCAGAGCGGCTCCCACAGGAAAGCGGGAATAGGGTGCATAAGAAAATCGATGCATGGAAAACGCGCGTGCTACCAGCTCCTGGTCTGTCATATATGCTTCCTCCTGATCGTCGGCCCGGATCTCACTCCGGACGCGTTGTTTCCTCTATTATATCCCGCACGGCCCTTTCGGACAAGGTCAACCGTACAGCTTGACTCCGCTTTCCCAGATTCGTCTGTGCATTTCTTACAAAATCAGTGCAAATATATTTTGTATTGAACGCAAAAACACCGTGTCAAAAAACACAAGATATAGTGGACAAGCCAGCCAAGGTGTGCTATAATCAGGTCCCGAAGCACCATTCGGCCTCTGGCCGTTTTCTCATAGAGCGGCGCGGACGCGCCCGGATCTTAACAGGAGAGGAGCCCCCAAATGAAAGTCATCAAGCGCGACGGTTCTATCGTCGATTACGACCGCAGCAAGATCAGTACCGCCATTCAAAAGGCCAACGACGAGGTCCCAGAGGAGGACCGCCTCAGTCAGGACCGCATCGACGCCATCATTGACCGCATTGAAGAACTGAAGCGCCCCCGGATTCTGGTGGAGGACATCCAGGACCTGGTGGAGCAGGGACTGGTTGCGGAAAACAAGTTCCATCTGGCCAAGACCTACATCATCTACCGCTATAACCGGGCCCTGGTGCGCAAAGCCAACACCACCGACGAGTCCATCCTCTCCCTGCTCCGCAACGAAAATAAGGAGCTGGCCGAGGAAAACTCCAACAAGAACACCATGATCGCCGCCACCCAGCGGGACTATATCGCCGGTGAGGTGAGCCGGGACCTGACCCGGCGCATCCTGCTGCCCGAGTACATCTCCAAGGCCCACGACGAGGGCGCCATTCACTTCCACGACGCGGACTACTTCGTTCAGCCCATCTTCAACTGCTGCCTGATCAACATCGGAGACATGCTGGACAACGGCACTGTGATGAACGGCAAGCTCATTGAGAGCCCCAAGAGTTTTCAGGTGGCCTGCACCGTTACCACACAGATCATCGCCTGCGTGGCCTCCAACCAGTACGGCGGTCAGAGCGTGGACATGAGCCATCTGGGCAAATACCTGCGCCGCAGCCGGGAGAAGTTCCGCAAGCACATCTTCTACGAGTGCGCCGGTCAGGTGGACGAGGCCACCCTGGAACGGCTGGTGAATGACCGGGTCCGGGACGAACTGAAGTCCGGCGTCCAGACCATCCAGTACCAGATCAACACCCTGATGACCACCAATGGCCAGTCCCCCTTCGTCACCCTGTTCCTCAACCTGCGGGAGGACGACCCCTACCTGGAGGAGAATGCCCTCATCGTGGAGGAGGTCCTCCGTCAGCGCCTGGAGGGCATCAAGAACGAGGCGGGCGTCTACATCACCCCCGCCTTCCCCAAGCTGGTCTATGTGCTGGACGAGCACAACTGCCTGAAAGGCGGGAAGTACGACTACATCACCGAACTTGCAGTGCGCTGCTCTGCCAAGCGGATGTATCCAGACTATATCTCCGCCAAAAAGATGAAGGAGAATTACGAAGGCAACGTGTTCTCCCCCATGGGCTGCCGCTCCTTCCTGTCCCCCTGGAAAGATGCGAATGGAAACTACCAGTTCGAGGGGCGCTTCAACCAGGGCGTGGTCTCCCTCAATCTGCCTCAGATCGGTATTCTCTCCAAGGGTGACGAGGACGCCTTCTGGAAGCTGCTGGACCAGCGGCTCCAGCTGTGCTTCGAGGCCCTGATGTGCCGGCACAACGCACTGAAAAACGTCCACTCCGACTCCTCCCCCATCCACTGGCAGTACGGCGCCATCGCCCGCCTGCCCAAGGGCGCGCCCATCGAGCCCCTGCTGTACGGCGGCTACTCCTCCATCTCCCTGGGCTACATTGGCCTGTATGAGGTCACCAAGCTGATGAAGGGGGTCTCCCACACCGATCCCCAGGGACAGGACTTCGCCCTTCGGGTGATGGACCGCCTGCGGAAGGCCTGCGACGACTGGAAGAAGGAGACCAACATCGGCTTCGCCCTGTATGGCACCCCCGCCGAGTCCCTGTGCTACCGCTTCGCACGCATCGACAAGGAGCGCTTCGGCACCATCCCCGACGTCACCGACAAGGGCTACTACACCAACAGCTACCATGTGGACGTGCGGGAGCACATCGACGCCTTTGACAAATTCACCTTCGAGAGCCAGTTCCAGAAGATCTCCACCGGCGGCTGCATCTCCTATGTGGAGATCCCCAATATGCGCCACAATCTGGAGGCCCTGAAGGAGGTCGTCCGCTTCATCTATGACAACATCCAGTACGCCGAATTCAACACCAAGAGCGACTACTGCCAGGTGTGCGGCTATGACGGAGAAATCATCATCAACGATGACAACCAGTGGGAGTGCCCCGCCTGCCACAACAAGGACCAGACCAAGATGAACGTCACCCGGCGCACCTGCGGCTATCTGGGTGAAAATTACTGGAACGTAGGAAAGACCAAGGAGATCAAGTCCCGGGTCCTGCACCTCTAAGTCAATTAGGAATGAGGAGTTAGGAACGAGGAATTGGAGTGTCCGGCTCTGCCGGACACTCCAAGTTTGTCGAAAAGCCCGACTGCAAGGAGTTCCATCGTCCGCACTGCGGCCGCCGCGAAGCGGCGGCACTTAACGCGGGGATAGCGACGGAACAGAATCAGATCCCATCATTTTTGTGGGCGCAGGGTGAATCGCCCCGAAGGGGCAAGAGAGGGACCTCTGTGGGATATATAACACTTTTCGCGCAAGATGGGCCGACTTTTTCGTAAGGATACAAGGTCATCTTGCGTGCTTGCTTTTTCGACGCTCCAGCCCACGGGCCTGTACTCCTAATTCCTAACTCCTAATTCCTAATTTAAAAAACCGGGGGTTTTTCCATGAACTACGCTGACATCCGTCCCATCGATGTGGCCAACGGGCCGGGCATCCGGGTTTCCCTGTTTGTCTCCGGCTGCACCCACGCCTGCCCGGAGTGCTTCAACCCGGAGGCCTGGGACTTCTCCTACGGCCAGCCCTTCACCCAGGCCGAGGCCGGTCAGATCCTCCAGGCGCTGGAAAAGCCCTATATCAAAGGTCTCTCCCTCCTGGGGGGCGAGCCCTTCCACCCCGCCAACCAGACCGCCGTGCTGGATCTTGTGCGTCAGGTGCGGGCCAGATTCCCGGAAAAGGACGTCTGGTGCTACTCCGGCTATCTGTTTGAGGACCTGGCCGCCGGCCGCGTGGGGGAGCACAGCCGGGAACTGCTGGAGCAGCTGGATGTTCTGGTAGACGGTCCTTTTGTGGTTGGGCTGAAAAACCTTGGGCTGCGGTTCCGGGGGTCCTGCAACCAGCGCATCCTGGCCGTGGGTCCCTCCCTGGCCCAGGGCGCTCCCGTCTTGTGGGACGAAGGCTCTGTGGAGTAACTGCAACAAAAAACCAAACAAAAAAAAGACCGCTCACGCGGTCTTTTTTCATGCCCTGTGGGCCGGTTTTCACTTGGGAAAGCTGATGCGGATCGAGGTCCCCCGGTCCACCTGACTATTCAGGTAGATCTGTGCGTTGTGGAGCAGTGCGCCATGCTTGACGATGGACAGCCCCAGCCCCGTGCCGCCAATCTCCTTGGAGTGGCTCTTGTCCACCCGGTAAAAGCGCTCAAACACCCGGCTCTGGTCCTCCGGAGGAATCCCGATGCCCGTGTCCGCCACAGTTACCTCCGGGCCTTCCGCGCCCTGTCCCACTGTGAGAGTCACACGGCCGCCGGTCCGGTTATACTTGATGGCGTTTTCGCACAGGTTATAGATCATTTCGTCCAGCACCCGGCGGACGCCCTGCACCTGGACCGGCGCGCCACAGACTTCTACTGAGACCCCTGCGCTCCGGGCCGCCGGTTCCAGCCGGCGGGCCACCTCCTGAGACAGGGCCAGCAGCTCCACCGGCTCCCGCTCCAGGCTCTCCGCCCCCTCGTCCAGCTGGGACAGACGGAGGATGTCCTCCACCAGGGCGATCAGCCGCCGGGCCTCCTGATAGATGTCCCCGGCAAAGTCCCGGATATCCTCCGGCTTCACCATCCCCCCCTGCATGATCTCCGCGATCCCGGAGATGGCGGTGAGGGGCGTTTTCAGTTCATGGGAAACATTGGCGGTGAACTCCCGCCGCAGTTCCTCCCGCTTCTCCTGCTCGGTGACGTCCATCAGCACCAGGACCGCTCCCGCCGGCTCCCCGTCCTTCCATACCGGGTCGGCCAGCAGCTGGCAGCACCGCCCATTCATCTGGAGCACCTGTCGGCTCCGGTGCCCCTCCAGTACCTCGTCCACCGCCTGACGGAAGTGCTCCTCCCGGTTAAGGAAGAGTGCGTTGACCTCTCCCACTGGCTCCTCCGCCCCCAGCAGGCGCAGCGCACCCGGGTTGTGGGACAGGACACGGCCCTGCCGGTCCAGAAGCAGGAAGCCCTCCGCCATGTTCTCTGTCAGAGCGGAAAACTCCGTCTGCTTCTGCTGGAGCTGCCCCATCTGCTGCTTGATGGTGTCATTCTGCCGCTTGATCCGGGTGAGGAGAGGCGCCAGCTCGTCATAGGCATCACAGTCCTCTGGATGTTCCAGATCCAGCTCGGCAATAGGCCGGATGATGCTCCGGGACAACCTTGAGGCCAGCACGACCGACAGCAGCAGGGCCAGGACCAGAATCACCAGAATGGGCTGCACCATGGACAGCAGCAGCAGCCATACCGTCCGCTGACTGCTGGCCAGGCGGATCACCGTGCCGTCCGACAGGCGGCGGGCGCTGTACAGGGTCTGCTCCGCCAGGGTGGAGGAGTAGCGGGTGGCGGCACCCAGACGGTTTTCCTGGGCCTCCCTGATTTCCTCCCGGTTGCCGTGGTTCTCCATGGCGGCGGAGTCTGTGGAACTGTCAAACAGCACTGTGCCGTCAGCAGCCACCCAGGTCACCCGGTTCTCTGAGTCCAGGCCATCCAGATAGTTCAGCCCCTCCAGCTCCACGCCCCGGGCCACCAGCCAGGTCTCCGTCCCCAGCGCCTCCATCATCTGGTCGCTGAAATATTGATAGAGCACCCCCATGAACAGGATGATGGACAGGGCCATCACTGAAACAGCCACCGCCATGGAGTTGCGAAACAGCTTTGCGGTCATATTCCCTTCCCTCATTCTCCGCGGACACTCTCTGTCCGGGTGTCCGTGCTGACTTTATAGCCGACGCCGCGCACGGTCTCAATGCAGTCGCCGGAGCGCCCCAGCTTCTGGCGCAGCGTTCGGATGTGGACGTCCACCGTGCGGCTGGCCCCGTCAAACTCATAACCCCAGATGGTGTTGAGCAGCTGATCCCGGGTAAACACGGTCCCGGCCCGCTCCATCAGCAGACACAGGACCTGAAACTCCTTCAGCGTCAGGGTAACCTCCCGCTCCCCGTCCCGAACGATGTGCCGGGCGGGGTCCACAAACAAAGTGCCCAGGGAGTAGGTGCGGCTCTGTGGCTCCCGCTGCCCGCCGTGGCGCAGGGCGGCACGGATCCGGGCCATCAGCTCCATCATTCCAAAGGGCTTTGCCACGTAGTCATCCGCCCCCTCGTCCAGGCCCAGCACCTTGTCGTACTCCGTGCTCTTGGCGGTGAGCAGGATGACCGGCAGGGACCGGGAGGCCGGCAGGGAGCGCAGGCGCTTGAGCACCTGGAGCCCGTCCTCCTCCGGCAGCATAATGTCCAGCAGAAGCAGGTCCGGCATCCGCCGCTCCAGCGCCTCCCAGAACTGGGAGGGACGCTCAAAGCCCTCCGCCTCCATCCCCTGGCTTTGGATGGTATAGACCACCAGCTTTCGGATGCTGGCGTCATCCTCTAAAATATAGATCACGTTGCTTCCACCTCTTGCGGCGGAGGCGGTCTTCGCCCGCCCTCCGCAGGATTTTTCAGTTCAGCGCGCTGTGTTGTCCGGTGAGAGAGTACTCCACCCACTCGGCGATGTTCACTGCGTGGTCCCCGATGCGCTCCAGATATTTTGCAATCATCAGCAGGTCGATACACACCTCACCGCTATCCCCCTGTCCCAGCAAGCGGACCAGTTCCTGCTTCACATCCAGAAAGAGCTGGTCCACCTCGTCATCCCTGCGGACCACGGCCTGGGCCAAGCTCAAGTTTTTCCGTACAAAGGAGTCTATGCTGTCGGTGACCATGACGATGGCGTTCCGGGCCATCTCAGCGATGGGCACCCGGCTGATCATGGGGCTGTGGGCGATGTCCAGGGTGATCTCCGCAATGTCCGCTGCCTGGTCGCCGATGCGCTCCATGTCGGAGATCATCTTCAGCGCGGCAGAGATGGCGCGCAGATCCCGAGCCACCGGCTGCTGCTGGAGCAGCAGCTTCATGCACAGGTTCTCGATGTCCCGCTCTTTTTGATCGATCTCCCGCTCGGCGGCGGCCGCGCTCTCCCGCAGGGCGTCATCTCCGTCCAGCAGGGCCTTGGTGGCGGCGGAGATGGCCTCCTCACACAGGGCCCCCATTTTGATCAGTTCCACATTCAGCTGCTCCAGCTGCTCATTGAATCTGTCCCGCATTATCCAAACCTCCCGGTGATGTAATCTTCTGTCTTTTTGTTCTGGGGCATGGAGAACATCTGCTCAGTGTCTCCGTACTCGATCAGCTCGCCCAGGAGGAAAAAGGCAGTCTTATCGGAGATGCGGGCGGCCTGCTGCATATTGTGAGTCACCATGATAATAGTATAATCCTTTTTTAGATCGGCGGCAAGGTCCTCGATCTTGGAGGTGGAGATGGGGTCCAGAGCGGAGGTGGACTCGTCCATCAGCAGCACATCGGGCTTCACCGCCAGGGCCCGGGCGATGCACAGCCGCTGCTGCTGGCCGCCGGACAGTCCCATCGCCGACTTCTTCAGCCGGTCCTTCACCTCGTCCCAGATGGCCGCCCCACGGAGGGACTCCTCCACCAGTTCGTCCAGCTTCACCTTGCTGCGGATCCCGTGGGTCCGGGGACCGTAGGCCACATTGTCATAGATGGACATGGGAAAGGGATTGGGCTTCTGGAACACCATGCCGATGCGGCGGCGCAGGTCGGTGACGTCCTGGCCGGGGGCATAGATGTCCTCTCCCCGGTAGAACAGGGAGCCGTCGATCTTCACCCCGGGGATCAGGTCGTTCATCCGGTTGATGGTCCGCAGGAAGGTGGACTTGCCGCAGCCGGAGGGCCCGATAAGGGCGGTGATCTGGTGCTCCGGGATCTGGATGCAGATGTCCTTGAGGGCGTGGTTCTCACCATAATATAAATTCAGCTGTCGGGCAGACAGGATGGTATTTTCCATTCAAATTGCTCCTTTGTCGGATCAGGGTCGGCCGGATGAGCCCGGCGCCTCTTACTTCTTCAGCCGCCGTCCCACAAGACCGGCGGCCAGGTTGATGATCAGGGTCAGGATCATCAGGATGGCGGCGATGGCAAAGGCGATCTCCGTCTCGCCCCTCTCGTTGGCATACAGATAGAGGGCCACCGTGAGGGTGGCGGAGGAGTTGTTCAGCGACTGGGCAAAGCTGTACAGCACGGTGCCGAAGCCCGCGGTGAACAGCAGGGCGGCGGACTCCCCCACGATCCGGCCCACGGCCAGGATGCAGCCGGTGACAATACCGTCCACTGCGTTGGGAAGCACCACGGTGCGGATCATGTGCCACTTCCCGGCACCCAGGCCCAGCGCACCCTCCCGGTAGCTCTGGGGGACGGTTTTCAGGGACTCCTGGGTGGTGCGGATGATAGTGGGCAGGATCATCACCACCAGGGTCAGGCCGCCGGCCAGGATGCCCGCCTTCAGTCCCATAAGCTGGAGGAATACCATCATGCCCACCAGGCCGTAGATGATGGAGGGGATGCCGGTGAGAGTCTCGGCGGCAAACTCGATGAGGCCGGCCAGCCGGCGGTTGGTGGCATACTCTGTCAGATAGATGGCCGCCCCCACCCCCAGGGGCAGGACGATGACCATAGAGACCAGGATGATGTACACGGTGCTGGCAATGTGGGGCAGGATTCCCACGGTGCCCCTGAGCACACTGCTCTGGGTGGACAGCAGCTCCCAGGTGATCCGGGGCAGGCCCCGGGCAAAGATGTAGCCGATGATAAACACCAGCAGGGCGCACACCAGGCCGCCGCACAGCCACAGCAAAGCCCGGAGCCCCCGGTCATAGATCCAGCGGCGGGCAGGCAGCTTCTTTTCCATTTCTCACCCCTCCTTCCGGTTTTTAATGCACACGTTGAGGATCACGTTGATGATCATGATGAACAGGAACAGCACCAGGCCCACGGAGTACAGGGCCTGCTGCCAGAGGGAGCCCACCGCGGCATAAGACATCTCGGAGGCAATGGCGGTGGTTAGGAAACGCACCGGGGCGAACAGGCTCTCGGGCATATTGGGTACGTTGCCGGACACCATAATAATGGCCATGGCCTCGCCGATGGCCCGTCCCACTCCCAGCACCACCGCCGTGGCCACGCCGGAGCGGGCCGCAGGGAGAGAGATGCGGAAAATGGTCTCGATGTGGGTGGCGCCCAGGGCCAGGCTGGCCTCCTCATACTCCCGGGGGACCGCCTGCAGGGCGGTCTCCGCCACGTTGATGATGGAGGGCAGGATCATCACCGCCAGGACCACGATAGCGGCCAGCAGGGTGGCCCCGGAGGCCAGCTGGAAGGTCCTTTGGATGGCGGGGACCAGCACGATCATGCCCACCAGGCCATAGACGATAGAGGGGATCCCCGCCAGCAGCTCCACGGCGGTGCGGATCACCCGGGCCGCCTTGGGAGGGGCCACCTTCGCCAGGAACATGGCCGTCAGGATGCCCACAGGCACACCTACCAGGACAGCCCCGGCAGTGCCCGCCACTGAGGTGAGGATGAATGGCAGGATCCCGAACTGACCCTGCTTCCCCGCCCACTCCGTGCCAAACAAAAAGTCGGTGATCCCAATTTCCAGCACGGCGGGCAGCCCTGCAACGATCAGGTAGATGCAGATAAACAGCACACAGCCCACCGCCACACAGCCGCACAGCAGGAAAAGCAGCTTCACTCCAAACTCCAGGGTGTCCCGCCTCCGTTTGGAGCCCCGCCCTGCCGGCCGGCTGGGGTGGGTGGTCATTGCGCCGTCGGCCACAGCCGCCAAGATGTCACGTTTCATAAAAGTTCCTCTCTCTCATCGTGGAGACAGCCCCCGCCCGGAACGGGCGGAGGCGTTTTCACTGTTCTCCGGTCTCAGGCCAGGGGCACCGCGCCCGCCTGACGGATCAGGTCGGCGGCGTCCGCGGAGACAGCCCAGTCAAAGAAGGCCTGGGCGGCGGGGTTGAGGGCCTCGCTCTCGCGGGTCACCATCACAAAGGGGCGCTGGATCTGGTAGGAGCCGTCCAGAACGGTCTCCTCCGTGCAGGGCACGCCGCCCACAGTGATGGCCTTGATGCCCTCCTTGCCCTCCACGGCGGACAGAGAGGCATAACCGATGGCCTGGGGGTTGTTCTTCACCGCCTCGATGACCGCGCCGGTGGAGGTCAGCTCCTGGGAGAGGACACAGGCGCCCTCGGTGCCGGTGATGGACTCAAAGCCGTCCCGGGTTCCAGAGCCCCCCTCGCGGCCGATGCAGGCAATGGCGCCGACGTCTCCGCCCAGCTCAGACCAGTCGGCGATCTCGCCGGTGAACACCTGGGCGATCTGCTCCACAGTCAGGTCCTCCACCTTGGAGTCGGCGTTGACGATGACCGCGATGCCGTCCAGCGCCACGTTGGTGCCCTTCAGGCCGGCGGCGGTCTCCTCATCCTTCAGAGCCCGGGAGGCCAGGCCGATATCGGCGGTACCGTTTTTGGCGGCCTCAATACCAGTTCCGGAGCCAGTGGGGTCATAGGACGCCTTCACGCCCGGGTTGTCGATCATAAACTGCTCCTCCAGGATCTGGATCACCTTCTCCATAGAGGTGGAGCCGTTGGCCGTGATGGTGCCGCTCAGCTCGGTCGTCTCCTGCTGAGCAGGGGCATTGCTTTGAGTACCGGAGTCGCTGCTCCCGCTGTTGGAAGAGCCGCAGCCGGCCAGCAGGCCGAAGGCAAGGACCATGGACAGCCCAAGGCAGGTAAACTTTTTCATGTTCATCATTCTCCTTTTTGTGAACAGTAATTTGTTTGTCTGTTTGACGTACAAGCGCAGTATAAAAAACAAATGTAAAATGGGCAACCGACGTTCTGTTAAATCTGTGTAAAATCGCAGTTTTTTCAGCGTTTCCCGCATTTTTCTCCCCAAAATCTCCCGTTAACCGGACCACGATGTAAAAAGCGCCCAGGATCCAGGATCCCAGGCGCTCCAGCTGATCAAAAATTTTCCATCGCAGGAATACTCACAGAATTTCGCTGCTGGCAAGCGGCGAAACCAAATCAAAATACACCTTTCCAGGGCTGTACACCTCAGAAATAACACTTCTCAGGGCAGAAGGGACGTCCACTTTAGAAAAATTGAGACCCTACTGTCTAGCAGCTTGCTGTCGGAACAGGTCGTCAGACCTGTTCCGACAGGCCGAAACAAGTGGCAAAGCCAATTGTTCAATCGTCTCGCCCCCGCCGCGTCAGGTGCGCCGGTCCGTCGTGTCCCGGAAGAGCAGAGAGATACACCATACCGCTGACAGGCCTACGACTGTATAAATGATCCGGCTGATCAGGCTGGCCGAACCGCCACAGGCAAAGGCCACCAAATCGAACTGAAACAGCCCGATACAGCCCCAGTTCAGCCCGCCGACGATCAGCAGCGCCAGAGCGATCTTATCCATCACCACAGCTTCTTACCTCCTCCCGATTGTGTTTCAGAGGTATTCTGCCCCATCCGGCAAAAAAACATACCAAAAGAAAGCATCCAGGGCTGCTGCACACCCTTGACCATTCCAAAAAACTGCGCCGTTCAGATTGCCGGAAGGCCTTGACAGACGATCTGTTCCGTGATAGGATAATAAACAATTCAACAGAATACAGGATAGAGGCGCGGTGTTCATGCGTACCGCGGAGCAAGGCCAGGCAGCCGCTCCGCAGGAGAGGGAACACCGCCGAAGGTACCTCCGCCTGCCTGGGCGGAGCTCCTGGGCCGTGGGAGAATATCTCTCGGACTGTCACAAATTGTGGAGCGCTATCCAGAGGTCTTCTCCCTGCGGACTTCCGTGCGGAGAAGGCATCCGGCTTTGCCATGGGCGCGTCTGCGCTCATGGTTTTTTGTTTGCGCGAAATTGGGCTGTGCGGGCCCAAGCTGTAAAATGGAGGGAAACAAAATGAGAAAGAGAAGAAACTGGCTGCCCCTGCTGGCAGTACTGGTCATGGCCGTTCTGGCCATGACCACGGGCGCTTTCGCGGCGGGGGAGGAGGCTGCGGAGTATGTCAGCCCGTTCCACGCCACCGCCTGGTCCCTGCTGCCCCCGGTGATCGCCATCGGCCTGGCCCTGATCACCAAGGAGGTCTACTCCTCCCTGTTCATCGGCATCCTGACCGGCGGCCTGCTCTATTCCGGCTTCCAGTTCGAGGGAACCGTGCTCCATGTGTTCCAGGACGGGGTCGTCTCTGTGCTGTCTGACAGCTACAATGTGGGCATCCTGATCTTCCTGGTCATCCTGGGCGTTATGGTCTGCCTGATGAACAAGGCCGGCGGTTCTGCCGCCTTCGGCCGCTGGGCCGCCCAGAACATCAAAAGCCGGGTGGGGGCACAGCTGGCCTCCATCGTGCTGGGCGTGCTGATCTTCATCGACGACTACTTCAACTGTCTCACTGTGGGCTCTGTGATGCGCCCCATCACCGATAAGCACAATGTCTCCCGTGTGAAGCTGGCCTACCTCATTGACGCCACCGCCGCCCCAGTGTGCATCATCGCCCCCATCAGTTCCTGGGCCGCCGCGGTGTCCAGCTATGTGCCTGACGGCCAGGGCCTGTCCATCTTTATCAAGGCGATCCCCTTTAACTTCTACGCCCTGTTCACCATTGTGATGATGATCTCTATGGTGGTGATGAAGGTGGAGTTCGGCCCCATGCTCAGGTACGAGCGCAACGCCGTCCAGACGGGGGACCTGTTCTCCGGCTCCAACCCCTATGCCGGTCTGATCGAGGAGGACTCCGAGGACAGCCGTGGCACAGTGATTGATCTGGTGCTTCCCATCCTCGTCCTGGTGGGCGCCTGCGTCATCGGGATGCTGTACTCCGGCTCCTTCTTCGACCCCGCCAGCGCCAGCCACATGAACATCGCCTCCGCCTTCTCCAGCTCCGACGCCTCCGTCGGCCTGATGCTGGGCTCCTCCTTCGGCCTACTGTTCACCCTGGTGTTCTATGGGCTGCGCCGGGCCATGAGCTTCAAGCAGATGATGGAGTGCATCCCCGAGGGCTTCAAGGCCATGGTCCCCGCCATCATGATCCTCACCTTTGCCTGGTCCCTGAAGGCCATGACCGACTCTCTGGGATCCACCGAGTTTGTAGAGGCCTTTGTCAAGACCTATGCTGAGAACTTTGCCTTCTTCCTGCCCGCCATCGTCTTTTTGATCGGCTGCTTCCTGGCCTTCGCCACCGGCACCTCCTGGGGCACCTTCGGCATCCTGATCCCCATCACCATGGCCATCTTCCCCCTGGAGGACCCTCTGGGCATCATCTGTATCTCCGCCTGCATGGCCGGCGCGGTGTGCGGTGACCACTGCTCCCCCATCTCCGATACCACCATCATGGCCTCTGCCGGTGCTCAGTGCGACCATGTGAACCATGTTGCCACCCAGCTGCCCTACGCCATCTCCTGCGCCGTCATCTCCTTCCTGTCCTATGTGGCGGCCGGCCTGCTGGTCCACTTCGGCGCCCCCGGCATCCTGGCGCTCCCCATTGGCATCGTGATGATGCTGGTCTTCCTGACCTTCCTGAAGGCCAAGGGGGACAAGGTGAACTGATCGTTCCCTCCTCAAAATGCAAAGGGCCTGTTGCAAAATAGGTCTGTAAAAAGGTAGAGTGGGCAGCCCCCAGAGGGCTGCCAACTCTACCTCAGCTTGTCAAAGAACGCCAGTTCTCAAAACACGAGGACTGGCGTTTTATCATTAAACGGGGCAAAAATCATGAT
>ENA-UERW01000117-UERW01000117.1-human-gut-metagenome-genome-assembly--contig:-NODE-117-length-70231-cov-10.734441_pt1 | contig 70231 bp, 63 predicted proteins | sample MGYA00242994_ERZ507995 | MGnify/ENA primary metagenome ERZ507995 (study PRJEB26167, sample SAMN06115492) | human gut metagenome | host: Homo sapiens | place: China:Chongqing | collected 2015-04-26...
TCGGCAAAGGTTTCAAGGCTTTCCAGCACGAAATTGGAGCTGGAAGTCAATGCATTCCACATAGTCCTACCCGATTACGATTAAAACGTCGCCTTCCATGACCGTAGCGCCCTGCTGCACGAGAATCTGCTTCACGACACCGGCGCGGTCGGCGTCGATGTTGTTCTCCATCTTCATGGCTTCGAGCACGACGAGCGTCTGTCCTGCCGCGACGGTATCGCCCACGGCCACCTTCACGCTCAACACGGTGCCCGGCAGCGGGCATTTCACGCTGGAACCCGACGTCGAAGGCGCGGGAGCGATGCGCGGCGAAGGAGTGGCCGTCGAGGGAGTGATCATGGCGCTGTTGGCCGACTTGGGGGCCGGGGACACCTGGGGTTTGGAGACCGTCGAGGCTTTCGCGCCCTCGATCTCGACTTCGTAATCCACGCCGTTGACCACGACGTGCGCTACCGTCGAGGCCTCGTTCACGTCGTCGATCTGGACGTTGTAATTATGTCCGTTGATTTTCAAAGAGTAATCTTTCATTTTCTTTTTTGGGTTGTCTTGTTCCGACGCAGGGTCCTATCTCCGGTCGGGAAGCTGGGTTAAACCGTGAATTTTCGAATTCCAGGGCGAATAGGCCCGCTTGATGTTGAGAATGGTCAGCACCTCGGACTCGCGGTCGTGCAGGGCGCCCTTGTAGATCTTGAGCGCCGTAGCGATGGCTGCGATCTCCTCCTCGCTGATCATCGGCTGGGCGTCGACCTTCCTGCCGCTCGCCGGACGGACCCGGAAGCAGGCCCCGAAGGCCTTCATAATGAAGATCAGCGCCACCAGCAGGATAAACACCAGGCTGAACCCGATCAGCGACACCCAGAGTATCTCGGACCATCCCCAGTTCATAACTGTCAGTATTGTCATCTTTTCAGTCTGTTAGAGAGGAATGTTCGAATGTTTCTTCGCGGGGTTCTGCAAACGCTTCGTAGCCAGCGACTGCAAGGCGCGGATCACACGGAAACGCGTGTTGCGCGGCTCGATCACGTCGTCGATATAGCCGTAGCGTGCGGCGTTGTAGGGGTTGGAGAACTTGTCGTTGTACTCCTGCTCCTTCTCGGCGATGAACTTCGCCTTCTCCTCCGGTTTGTCGGCCAGCTCCTTCAGCTCCTTGCCGTAGAGCACCTCGACGGCGCCGCTGGCGCCCATCACGGCGATCTCGGCCGTCGGCCATGCGTAGTTGATGTCGCCGCGGATGTGCTTCGACGACATGACGATGTATGCGCCTCCGTAAGCCTTGCGCAGCGTCACGGTGATCTTCGGCACGGTGGCCTCGCAGTAGGCGAACAGCAGCTTCGCGCCGTGGGTGATCACGCCGCCGTACTCCTGGGTCGTACCCGGCAGGAAGCCCGGAACGTCCACCAGCGTCACGATCGGAATGTTGAACGCGTCGCAGAAACGCACGAAGCGCGCAGCCTTGCGGCTGGCGTTGATGTCCAGCACGCCGGCCATGAACTTGGGCTGGTTGGCGATGATGCCCACCGACTGGCCGTTGAAACGCGCGAAGCAGGTGATGATGTTCTTGGCATAGCCTGCGGCCGATTCGAGGAACTCGCCGTTGTCGACGATGGCCTTGATCACCTCGGTCATGTCGTAGGGCTTGTTGGCGCTGTCGGGAATGATCTCGTTGAGCGAATCCTCCAGACGGGTGATCTTATCGGTGCAGACGGCCAGCGGAGCGTCCTCCATGTTGTTCTGCGGCATGTAGGAGATCAGCTTCTTGATCAGCCCGATACCCTCCTCCTCGGTGTCGACGGCGAACTGCGCCACGCCCGACTTGGTGGTGTGCATCAGGGCGCCGCCCAGCTGCTCCTGCGTCACGTCCTCGCCCGTCACGGTCTTCACGACCTTCGGGCCGGTGAGGAACATGTTCGAGGTCTCCTTCTTCATAATGATGAAGTCGGTCAGCGCGGGCGAATAGACCGCACCGCCTGCGCAGGGGCCGAAGATGGCCGAAATCTGCGGAATGACGCCCGACGACATCACGTTGCGCTGGAAGATGTTGGCGTAACCGGCCAGGGCGTTGACGCCCTCCTGGATACGCGCGCCGCCCGAGTCGTTCATGCCGATGCAGGGCGCGCCGTTGCGCATGGCCATGTCCATCACCTTGCAGATCTTGTCGGACATCGACAGCGACAGCGAACCGGCCGTCACGGTGAAATCCTGTGCGAAGACATAAACCAGACGTCCGTCGATCGTGCCGTAACCCGTCACCACGCCGTCGCCGAAGGTGTGCTTGCGATCCATGCCGAAATCGTAGCAGCGGTGGGTCACAAACATATCGAACTCCTCGAACGAACCTTCGTCGAGGAGCATCTGAATACGCTCGCGGGCCGTGTACTTGCCCTTATCGTGCTGTTTGTCGATCGCCTTCTGGCCGCCGCCGAGACGCGCGGTTTCGCGGTTCTCGATCAGTTTGTTGATCTTTTCCTGTATCTGGCTCATAATCCTATTTGTTTTTGTTTTCGCAAAGCTCCGTCAGAATGCCCTGGGTCGATTTCGGGTGCAGGAAGGCGATGGTCATGCCCTCGGCGCCCTTGCGGGGGGTCTTGTCGATCAGACGGATGCCCTTGGCCTCCGCGTCGGCGAGCTGCTCCTCGATGTTTTCGCAGGCCAGCGCCATGTGGTGAATGCCGACGCCGCGGTTCTCGATGTACTTTGCGATCGTCGAATCCTCCGAAGTCGGCTCCAGCAATTCGATCTTGGTCTGCCCCAGCATGAAGAACGCCGTGCGGACCTTCTGGTCGGCGACCTCCTCGATGGCATAGCACTTCAGGCCCAATACGTTCTCCCAGTAGGGAATCGCCTCGTCGAGACTCTTCACGGCAACGCCAAGATGCTCGATATGAGAAACTTTCATAGCAAAATTTAAATTTAAGTTAGTGGATATTCGTATGTTGTTTCGTTCGTTGTTATTTTGCGAACACAAAGATAGACGAATCTTTCAGAACCGCCAAAATTCGGAGTACTTTTTTTGGCAATAACTTCGGGTTCGGAATTCGCAGGAAATGTCCGGAAAGGCGATTCGTTCCGGCGGAGCCTCCGGCGGCCTGCGGTTCGAAAGCCGGGGTTACAGCGACGTGTAAATCTGCATCAGCCGTTCCGCCACGGCGTATTCGGAGAACAGTTCGGCGCGGCGGCGTTCGCGCTCCTGCATCGTGCGGCGCCACGACACGTCTTCCAACGCGTTTTCGAGCGCCGCGAGAACCTCGCCCCGCGCCTCCGGACGCACATAGGCGGCGGCCTCTCCGGCGGCTTCGCGGTTGACCTGCGTGTCGCTCAAGACCATCGGCAAACCCGCCCGCAGGGCCTCGACCACGGGGACGACCGACGCCTCGGCATCGGCGTCGGGCAGATAGGCGAAGACCCGCGCCAGACGGAACAGCGCCGGAAGGTCCGAAGGGGTCAGTTCGTAGATGAAATCCACCCGTGCGGCGATGCGGCGGGCGCGGGCATAGCCCAGCAGATAGTCGGACCAGGCCGTGCGGCGGCCGCAGACGACCACCCCGGCCGGGGACGCAACGCCGGCCAGAGCCGCGAAAACCGCCTGATGGTTGTGCCGCGGCTCGACGGTCCCTATCATCAATATAAAATACTCTGGAAGAGCATACTTGCGGCGCACGTGTTCAAGTTCCGCTTGAGATGGATTTCCGCGCGGAGCCGGAACCGCCAGCGGCACCATGACCTCGATCTTCGAAGGGTCGATATTGAGGCGTTCCGACAGCTCCTCGCGGGCCGGAGCGCTGACCGTGATGACCCGGCCCGCCCGCCGGAGCGCACGGCGGTAGAGCGTCAGGACGAAAAGCCGTTCGGCAAACGTATAGAGATGCGGATAGCGCAGGAAATTGAGATTCGGGACCGTCATCACCGAAGGCACGCGCCGCAGATGCACGGACAACGGCAGCGACGACCTAAAGCCGTGGTAGAGGTCAACACCATCATTCACCTCTGCGCCAATGATATATTCATGCTCCGGAGCGTAGCGCGCCAGCACGCTGGCGAGGTGCTGGAAGTAAGTCTCGCGGAGTGCGGCGGGAGCCGTGTCGAGTCCTATTTTCATAACTTGATTCTAAAAAATTGGTCCATATGCCAAATAATTGTTATCTTTATCGAATAAAACAAGGCTCTCTTATGAAGAAAGTGCTGCTTATATGGCTGTTGGCCGCGGGTTTCGCATCCGCGGGAGCCACGGCCCAGAACATCGCCCTCGGCGAACGCGTTCCCGAACTCAAAATCCAGACGTGGCTCGACAACCGCCAGCCCGAACCGGCCCCGACGACCTACATCGAGTTTTTCCATTCGACGAATCCCGCGTGCAAAACCTCGCTCGAACGCCTGAAGGAAATCACGGGCAAATCGGGTACCAAACTGCGCGTGATCATCGTGACGAAGGAGGACCCCGCGAAAATAGCCCCGCTACTGCGCCCCTACCTCTCGGAACGGATCTCCGTGGGCCTCAACGCCGAAAAGAGTTTCACGGCGTTCGGCGTCAGCTACCTGCCGTTCGGCGTGCTGACCGACGCCAAGAACCGCACCCTCTGGATGGGCAATTCCCTGCAAATCAACGAAAAACTGATCGAACAATCAACACGCTGACACACCATGTCGTTCACCAGGATAGACCATTACGAAAAAGAGTACGCAGACACGCATCACGACACAGCCCTCAACGTCACGCAAGGCGTTGAAGAACAACCGATAGTAAGCCCTTACTTCAAGCGGCGCAAGAAGCGCGCGCTCTCCACCGGAGAGTACGTCGAGGGCATTCTCGCGGGCAACATCACCACCCTCTCGCAGGCCATCACGCTCGTCGAATCGTCGAACCCCGACCACTATGCACAGGCGCAGGAGATCATCGAAGCGTGCCTCCCGCACGCCGGGAAATCGGTCCGCATAGGCATCACTGGCGTCCCGGGAGCCGGCAAATCGACCTTCATCGAGGCCATCGGCAACATGGTCGCGGGGCTGCGCCACAAGCTGGCGGTGCTGGCCATAGACCCTTCGTCGGAGCGCAGCGGCGGCTCGATTCTCGGCGACAAAACCCGCATGGAGAGCATCTGCAACAACCCTTCGGTCTTCGTGAGGCCCTCGCCCTCGGCGGGATCGCTCGGCGGAGTGGCCCGAAAGACTCGCGAGACGATCGTGCTGTGCGAGGCCGCGGGATTCGACGTCATCTTCATCGAAACGGTGGGCGTCGGACAGTCGGAAACCGCCGTGCACTCGATGGTGGACCTCTTCATGCTGTTGCAGATTTCCGGTGCGGGAGACGAACTGCAAGGCATCAAGCGCGGCATCATGGAGATGGCCGACCTGATGGTCATCACCAAGGCCGACGGAGAGAACATACACAAGGCCGAACTGGCACAGACCCAGTTCCAGGGGGCCTTGAGGCTTTTCCCCGTGCCCGAATCGGGATGGCGGCCCAAGGTCTACACCTCGTCGGCGGTGGCCCGGACGGGGCTGGAGGAGGTCTGGAAAGGCGTGGAGGAGTACCTCGACCACATTCAGAAAAACGGCTATTTCCAGCACAACCGCAACCGGCAGAACAAATACTGGATGTACGAGTCGATCAACGAGGCGCTGCGCGGAAGTTTCTACCGCGACCCGGCCGTGGAGGCGTGCATCGGAGCGTACGAGAAACGCGTGCTGGAGGACAAAATCTCATCGTTCATCGCCGCCAAGGAGTTGCTGGAGATCTATTTCAAGGACGCCCGGACGCTGGAATGACCCGTGTCACAGTCCGGCGGGCGGGTTGCCGGCAGGTGGATATGCCCATAATACAGCCCTTATAATCGTTAAAATTTCGAGCCATGAAACAAGGACGCTTTTACCTGGCTGCGGCGATATTGCTGCTTGCTTCAGGTTGTGAAAAAGAGGACGGAGAGAACACAGACGACTCTAAATGGACACACCCGCTGACAACGACCCTTCACAGAACCGATCCCGGAGGAGAGCAGAGTACATATGTGATAACGTACACCTACGACGCAAAAGATCGGCTGACCGGAACCCGGAACTCGAGAGACGGCGTTACGGAAACGACAACTTCGGACTACGTATATGACGGCAAAACGGTGACATACACGGAAAAAACATGGGCCGGTGAAACCCTGTGGAATTCGCAAAAATTCAAACGCACTTATCTGGATGACGCTCTCGAAAAGGTTTTGGAAGAACGGATAACGGACAAGGACGACCATATCATCCAACGGATTTGCAACGAATACGACCAGCAGGAACGGCTGGTCCACAGTTTGGAATATTCCAGAGGGAATAGTAAAGTATCCGAAACAAAATACACCTACGACGGAAAACTGGTAATCTGTGACAAATATTGGCTCAAGAATACAGGCGAAGTATCGGCTGTAAGCAAATACATAATCACATACTCCGACGATGAACTGACGAAACCGCTTATTCACGGCTGTCTGGCTTCCGAAGAAACGGCCGAACGCCCATGGGATTGGGTAAGACATTACAGTTACGATTACCGGGGACGCCTCAACGGAATTACGTACGAAGCGGAAGGTAAGCTCGTCTGGGAGACCCGCAACTACGTATATGGGAACAAATCCCTCACTTGCGAAAACCGGGAGGTGCATTATGGCACGGATATTATAACCATATCTGAAACAACCTACAAACACTGACACCGATCTCCGGCAAAACAGCCCCGCCCTCTTTTCGAGAGGGCGGGGATTTTCATGCAGGAACGGCCGCAGGCACACCGACCGGACCGAAGCCGAAAGCATTACGCAACCGCATCGTTACACGGAACGGACAGACGTGCAACCGCGTAATGGGTCGCAGAGCGCGACCAGACGAGGCGGTGCGAAACGGGCCGGAGATGGAGTGAGCCGGATCGGAATATGAGTGAATCCGAGCAAGAGCCAACCGGAACCGCAGCGTGCGGCCGGGAAAAGCCGGAAACGGAAAGCGAAAGACAGAGGGAGGGCCGAAAGCGGGAAAACGAGAACGGAGAGCAAACCGGGATGGGCCGGAAGCGGGGAACCGCCGGGAAGGGCGGATCAGGCTTTTCCGGGCAAAAGCGATTCGGACCGCCCTTCCGCACAGGCCGCGCGCAGGCGGTCGGCCAGTTCGGGAACTCCCTCGGCGGCACGTTTGCGGATCACCTCCAGCGGATTGCGCACGCCGCGAATCGCCGGCCGTCCCGGGTCGACCACGTAAACCGGAATGTCGGGACGCACGCAGCGCACCAGCGACGCCGCAGGATAGACCGCCAGCGACGTTCCGACCACCATCAGGATGTCGGCCCCGGCGGCAAGTTCCGCCGCACGGTCGAATTCGGGAACCGGCTCGCCGAAGAAGACGATATGCGGACGCAGCAGCGAACCGTCGGGAGCGCGGTCGTCGAAACCCTGCTCGACGCCGTCGAACGGCAGGATGAGCGACGGATCGTCCGTCGAACGAAGTTTGGTAAGTTCCCCGTGCAGGTGAAGAATATGCGTCGAACCCGCCCTTTCGTGCAGATTGTCGACATTCTGGGTGATGACCCGGACGTCGAAATCGCGTTCCAGACCGGCAATCGCCCGGTGGGCGGCGTTCGGCTCGGCCTTGAGCATTTCGGCACGCCGCTCGTTGTAGAAACGGATGACGCCCCGACGGTTGAAATCAAGCGCTTCGGGAATGCAGACCTCCTCGATCCGGTAATTCCCCCATGTTCCGTCGGAGTCGCGGAACGTCGCCAAACCGCTGTCGGCGCTGACGCCGGCGCCGGTGAAGACAACAAGTTTTTTCATTGCATGATGTAGTTTCGCCCGGCAAAGGTAACAAATTTATGGCATAGTTCGTGCAAGATCGGTCCGATGTAAACCAAATAAATATTTTTACGCTATGGATCAACAGAAACACACCACCGAAGACACCCTGACCGACATTTTCGGCTCGAAAGAGATGCGTTCGCCCGCTCCCACGGAATTCATTCCCAAGAACAAGACAGCACCCGAAATCGCCTATCAGCTGGTCAAGGACGAGACCTATCCCCAGACCCAGCCGAGGCTCAACCTGGCGACGTTCGTGACCACCTACATGGACGACTACGCCACACGGCTGATGAACGAAGCCATCAACATCAACTACATCGACGAGACGGAGTATCCGCGCGTCGCGGTGATGTGCGGCCGCTGCCTCAATATCGTGGCCAACATGTGGAACTCGCCCGAAAAGGCCGAGTGGAAAACCGGCGCGCTGGGCATCGGATCGTCCGAAGCATGCATGCTGGGCGGAGTGGCCGCATGGCTGCGCTGGCGGGCGCGCCGCAAGGCCGCAGGCAAACCCTTCGACAAACCCAACCTGGTGATGAGCACCGGATTCCAGGTCGTGTGGGAGAAGTTCTGCCAGCTGTGGCAGATCGAGATGCGCACCGTGCCCCTGACGCTCGACCACCCGACGCTCGACATCGGCGAGGCGCTGAAGGCCTGCGACGAGAACACCATCTGCATCGTGCCCATCGCCGGCGTGACGTGGACGGGTCTCGACGACGACATCGAGGGTCTCGACAAGGCGCTCGACGCCTACAACGCCAAGACGGGCTACGAAATCCCGATCCACGTCGACGCGGCTTCCGGAGGTTTCATCCTGCCGTTCCTACACCCCGAGAAGAAGTGGGACTTCCGCCTCAAATGGGTGCTGTCGATCTCCACGTCGGGCCACAAGTACGGACTGGTGTACCCCGGACTGGGATGGGTCGTATGGAAGGACAAGAAGTACCTGCCCGACGAAATGTCGTTCTCGGTCAACTACCTCGGCGCGAACATCACGCAGGTGGGCCTGAACTTCTCGCGGCCGGCGGCGCAGATTCTCGGCCAGTACTACAACTTCATCCGGCTGGGATTCGAGGGGTACAAGGAGGTGCAGCAGAACTCGATGGACATCGCCAAATACTGCCACGAGCAGATCGGCAAGATGCCGTGCTTCCGGAACTACGCCAAAGAGGTCGTCAACCCGCTGTTCATCTGGATGATGGACCCCGAATACGACAAGAAGGCCAAATGGACGCTGTTCGACCTGCAGGCCGCCTTGCAGCAGAGCGGCTGGATGGTCCCGGCATACACCATGCCCAAGAACATCGACGAGATGATCGTCATGCGCATCGTGGTTCGCCAGGGCATGTCGCGCGACATGGCCGACATGCTTCTGGGAGACATCCGCAACGCCGTGGCCGAGTTCGAGAAACTCCGGTACCCCACGCCCTCGCGCATCAAGTACGAGAACAAGGAGCACCAGAAAGGCAAGGTCTACACGCATTGATGCGGCCGGAGGTCACCGGACCTCCGACTGCCGGAACGCTGGCGGGAAAAGCGGCCTTCGGACCGCAATTTCGGCCATAGCATCCAAAAGAGGCTTCTCAAGCCGCCCCTGAAGGGCGCTTTCTCGCGGCCGGCAACGGCTGACCGAACATTCAGGGACCTTCCCCGCGACACGCGCCCCCTCCGGGCGGCAGAACGCCGGACGGCTCACGCTTCACCCCCGAAGCGGGGCCGTCTTTTTATTTGCGGCAGGAGTCTCTTCCGGGCCTTTGCCGGCGGCACTTCGTCCGCCGGCAGACTCCGGAGCCGGGGAACCGCCGACCTCACCCGTCTTCAGCCACTCCAGGTCGATCTGCGGAAAACGCGCGTGGATCAGCCGGGCCAGATCGGGGGCCAGGCGCGCCTGGCCCAACAGCACCCTGCGGATCCGCACGCTGCCGCGCAGCCCGAGCCACCGGGCAAAAAGTTCGAGATTGAGTCCCGACGCACCGACTACGAACCGCATGCGCTCGGCGTCGTGGAAATGATACTCGCCGCGCGGACCGGCATCGTTCGTTTGCTTCATAACACAATGGTTTTAAGCGTCCGGCCCGAAAACACGAACGCGGACTACTGTTACTTACTCGCACTGTGGTTCTGGTAAACCTTTGACCAAGTAAGCACATATAGCCCGCGCCGTTGTGACGTAGGATCACATCCCATGCCATTCCGGCGCGGGGCCGCAAACAGCAGGAATATGTGCTTAACAGGGGTCAACAAAATTTACCAGATTCCAGTGCCCACGTTAAGCCAACCCGCTATCGGCGGATTGCAGTGCAAATATAACTAAAAAAACCGCCCGGTGCAAATGCGAGGCTTTTTTATCCGGCACGCACGCCCGGGCCGCGCCAAAACCGGCTCCGCAACGGCACGACGCAACGGACAAAACATAGGGCGCAAAGGACTTGCCGGGACCGGAAAAAATACGTATCTTTCGTGCGTTTTATCCCCAACGTCTATGAAAGAGAATTTCGACATTTTCCTGATCGTCATGGCCCTTCTGGCCGCCGTGGTCTACGCCGCGCTGCACTTCTTCGAGGCGGGTTACGGCTATCTCTTCGACCGCCGCTACGGACCTCCCGTGCCCAACCGCGTGGGCTGGATGGTGATGGAATCTCCGGTTTTCATCCTCATGTGCGTGCTGTGGGCCTCGTCCGAAAGGATGTGGCAGGCCGGGCCGCTGGCGCTGTTCTGCCTGTTCCAGGCCCACTACCTCCAGCGGGCCTTCATCTTCCCGCTGCTGATCCGCGGCAAGGGCCGCATGCCCCTCGGCATCGTCGTGATGGGCATGGTCTTCAACACGCTCAACGCCCTGATGCAGGGAGGCTGGATTTTCTACGTCTCGCCCGCTGACTACTACGCCGGATGGTTCGCACAGCCCTATATCTATATCGGCGGGGCGTTGTTCGCGGCCGGAATGGCCGTAAACCTCCATTCGGACCACATCATCCGCCACCTCCGCCGCCCGGGCGACACGCGCCACTACATCCCCCGCGGGGGCATGTTCCGCTACGTCTCGTCGGCCAACTACTTCGGCGAACTGCTCGAATGGGTGGGATTCGCCGTAGCCTCGTGGTCGTGGGCCGGAGCGGTCTTCGCATGGTGGACCTTCGCCAACCTCGCGCCGCGCGCCGCATCGCTGCGCCGCCGCTACGAGCAGGAGTTCGGCGAAGAGTTTTCGCGCCTTCGCCGCAAACGGATCATCCCCTTCATCTATTGACCCGCCTAAAAGGCGGGGTTTAGGTTGCGGATGGTCCGTTACAACGTTTTTCACCCAGTTCTGCGCCCGCCGGATTAAGAAGGCGGCTTTAGGGACGACGCAAGAATTTCACGTTTCGGAACGAGGTCTGCGCATCCGACTTTCAACCCTCAACCTCTAACTCTCAACTTTCAATTCAATGTCCTCTACACTTTTCACCCCTTATAAATTAGGCCCCGTCACGCTGCGCAACCGCACGATCCGTTCGGCAGCCTTCGAATCCATGGGCAAGGACTTCGGTCCCACCCGGCAGCTCAAGGACTACCACGTCGCCGTAGCCCGCGGCGGCGTGGGCATGACCACGCTGGCCTATGCCGCCGTGTGCCGCAGCGGACTGTCGTTCAACAAGCAGCTGTGGCTGCGTCCCGAGATCGTCCCCGGACTGCGCGAAATCACCGACGCCGTGCACCGCGAAGGGGCCGCCGCGGCCATCCAGATCGGACATTGCGGCAACATGACCCACTGGACCACCGCCGGGCAGATGCCCATCGGCGCCTCGACGGGATTCAACCTCTACGCCTACACGCCCGTGCGGGGCATGAAGAGACGCGAGATCGAACAGGTGGCCCGCGACTTCGGCACGGCGGTGCGCACGGCCCGCGACGCCGGATTCGACTCGGTGGAGGTGCACGCCGGGCACGGCTACCTCATTTCGCAGTTCCTGTCGCCCTACACCAACCACCGGCACGACGAATACGGCGGCTCGCTCGAAAACCGCATGCGCTTCATGCGCATGTGTCTGGGCGAGGCCGTGGAGGCGGCCCGGGCGTGCGGCATGGCGATCACCGTGAAGCACAACATGTACGACGGCTTCAAAGGGGGCATTGAAATCCCCGAGAGCATCGAGATCGCCAAAGTCATCGAATCGTTCGGCGTGGACGGCATCGTCCTCTCGGGCGGATTCGTCTCGAAGGCCCCGATGGCCGTCATGCGGGGGCTGATCCCGATCTACACCATGAGCTACTACTCGCCGCTGTGGCTGCGCTACTTCATCCGCTGGTGCGGTCCCTTTATGATAAAACAGTTCCCCTTCGAGGAGTGTTATTTCCTCGAAGACGCCAAGAAATTCCGGGCCGCCCTGAAAGGTCCGCTGATCTACGTCGGGGGACTCGTCAGCCGCGAGGGCATCGACCGGGCGCTGGACTCGGGATTCGAGCTGGTTCAGATGGCCCGGGCGCTCGTCAACGACCCGGCGTTCGTCGCAAAGCTCCGCGAGGGCGACGCGGCGACGCGAAGCGCCTGCGACCACCGAAACTACTGCATCGCGCGGATGTACTCCGTGGACATGAAGTGCTGCAAGCATTGCTACAACCTCCCGCGACGGATCGTCGAAGAACTCAAACGCCTGCCGTGATGAAACGCGAAGCAATCACACCGTGCGGGGAGCACACCGCAGCCGTTTCCGGAAGCGGCCGCAGCGTCGGCCGGCGGGGAGCCGTCGCCCCGGGAAGCGCCTGGGCGCTGGTCACGGGAGCCGGGTCGGGCATCGGACGCTGTTACGCCCTGCGGCTGGCGGCGTTGGGCTACAACCTGGTGCTGGCGGGCAACCGCCGCGAACCGCTGGAGACGGTATGCGGCGAGATACTCGCTGCCGGAGCGGGTCCGGACGGCGGCGTCCGGAAAGCGGCATCCCCCGCCGCCGGGTTCCGGCCCGAGGTGCGGATCGTGGAGATCGACCTGGCGCGCATCGAAGCCGCTGCGGAGCTGTGGGAGGCCGTGCGACGCGAAGGAGCCGCCATCGACGTACTGGTGAACAACGCCGGGATATTCTCGTTCCGCGACATCCTGCAAACCCCCGCCGAGCGCATCGAGCGCATCATCCTGCTGCATGACCTGACGAACACCCAACTGTGCCGGATGGCGGCGGCCGACATGGTGCGCCGCGGCTGCCGGGGGCACATTCTCAACATGTCCTCCTACTCGCTGTGGATGCCCTTTCCGGGACTGGCCCTGTACAGCGCGTCGAAGGCCTACCTGCGGTCGTTCTCGGTGGCCTTCGCGAAGGAGGTCCGCGAGCACGGCATCCGCGTCACGGCGGTCTGCCCGGCGGGTGTGGCGACCGACCTCTACGGACTGACTCCCCGCTGGCAGCGCATCGGCACGCGCCTCGGGGTGCTTATCACGGCCGACTCGTGCGCCCGGCGCGGACTGCGCGCCCTGTGGCGGGGACGCCGGTGCATCGTCCCCGACTGGTGGAACCGCGTGTGGATTCCCCTCTGCAAGATGCTGCCGATGTGGGTGCTGCGTCCGGTCCGCAGGTTCACGATGAAGTTTCAGAAATAGGCTCTTCGAGCACGAAAAAACAATAAATTATGAACACAATCAAAACCGTCGTCTTCGACCTCGGAGGCGTGCTGGTCGATCTGGACATAGACCGCTGCACCGGAGCCTTCCGGAGCCTCGGAATGGATGCCGTGGCCGATCTGATCAACCCCTACTACCCCGCCGAGATGATCGGACGGCTGGAACACGGCATCATTTCGTTCCACGAAGCCTGCGACGAAATGCGCCGCCTGTCGGGCACGCCCGAGGTAACCGACGCGCAGATCGCCTGGGCCTACGGCCAATTCCTCGTGCGCATCCCGGTCGCGAAACTCCGCCAGATAGACGCCCTGCGCGAGCGCGGAATCCGGACCTGCGTGCTCTCGAACAACAACCCCGCGTCGATGAAATACATCCGACGGATGTTCACGGCCGACGGCAAGACGATGGACGACTATTTCGATGCCGTTTTCCTCTCCTACGAACTGCACGAGCTGAAGCCCTCGGAGGCGATTTTCCGCAAGATGATCGCCGCAGGCGGCATGCGCCCCGAAGAGACGCTTTTCATCGACGACGGACAGAAGAACGTCGACGCCGCGCAGAGACTCGGATTCGCGGTCTACATGCCCGGTCCGGGGGAGGATTTCGGCCACATACTCGACAATCTCAACCGTTACGAAGAGATCCTGTAAAATCGCACAGGCCGACTGATGCCGCCCGTCGCCGCGGCCGTGTCGCCCGTGAGGAAAAGCCGCGTCGAAAAGCACGGTCGCGAACTTGCCGTGGGCGGCTCGGTCGGCAGGGAGCGCATCATCCGCGTCATACGCAGAAACCGCGCCTCCAGCCGAAAGCCCGCCGATCCGGCAAAGACAGAAACAAAACAAAGCAACCCCTCCGGTCCTGCGACCGGAGGGGTTTCCTCATTTCATACATCGTCTGTCGGAGTGACAGGATTCGAACCTGCGACCCTCTGGTCCCAAACCAGATACGCTACCGGACTGCGCTACACTCCGAACGCCGCGGCTTCCGCCGGAATTTCAATAAAAAAGCAGACCACCCTATCGAGCAGTCTGCCGATTTGTCGGGGAGACTGGATTCGAACCAGCGACCTCCAACTCCCGAAGCTGGCGCGCTAACCGGACTGCGCTACACCCCGAACAAGTGCCCTTATCGTTTTAAGAGCGCACAAAGATAAGTTTAAAATCCGAAAAGACAAAATTATTTCCGAAAAAACATTCTTCAAAAATAACGGACCGGACTCAAAAGCCCCGCAGCGGACGATCGCGGCCGCCTCGCAGCGCCCGGCCCGCCCCGGCGGCGGAAAATCCCGGCTTCCGGAACAAGAGACCGATTTTTTTCGTATATTGATGCCGCAACGACGCTTTCACGGGCCAGGAGGCGCAACCGCCCCGGATGCAATCCGGTTTTGCGGCCGCCCGTTTTTTCATGTTTACAGACAATGACCGCCAAACTGCTGCTCATACTCCGCTTCTACCGCTCGGCGATGCTCCTCTTCTGCGGAGCGGCGAGCCTCGCCCTGGCATGGGTCGCCAAGGTCCACGGAACGCCGATCGTCCCGGCCCTGCTGTTGGGAAAGGCTTTGATTTACCCGCTTTTCCTCTACGTGTGGATCATCCCGCGCTATTCCGATGAATTCTACTATTACCGCAACCTCGGCATCCGCCGCCGAACACTGCTGGGCGTAAGCTGCGCGGTGGATTTCGGGTTATGCTGTCTTTTGCTGAACTATTCCGCCGCCCTGCTGCATGCCGCCCGCTGAAAAACATATTCTCGAAATCGACTCCGCAGAGCTGGCGTTCGGCGAACGGCGCATTCTCTCGGGTGTTTACCTGCTCGTCGAAACAGGCGGCGTGACGGCTGTGCTCGGGCGCAACGGATGCGGAAAAAGCTGTCTGATGAAGATTCTGTCGGGGTCGCTGAAAGCGGGATTCTGCTCAATGCGCATCGACGGGAAATGGCACAGACGGTTTACCGAAAAGGAGATTCGCTACCTTCCGCAGCATCCGTTCATTCCCGGATGGTTGCGGCTGGAACGCGCACTCGGCGATTTCAGGCTGCAAAGGGAAGACCTGGAACGGCGGTTTCCGGAGTTCATTTCCCTGCGCGGAACCCGCATCGGGGAGCTGTCGGGCGGGGAACAGCGGATTCTGGAATGTTTCATCATCCTGCGCAGCCCGGCCCGGTTCATCCTGCTCGACGAGCCGTTCTCGCAGATTGCACCCCTGCACGTTGCAACGCTCCAAACACTCATCCGGCAGGAAAAGGCCACGAAAGGGATTTTGCTCACCGACCACATGTACCGCCACGTGACAGGCATCGCCGACCGTCTCTACGTGATGACCGACGGGCAAGCCTATCCGTGCGCAAACGACGAGGAGCTGGTCCGGCGGGGGTATTTAAGGCGTATGTGAAAGATCAGGGCACAATGTCCAAAACAATCCGGATGACGTAATCCCGTTGCGAAGTGTTCGCATCAAACAAAACCGTAATCGTATTTTCGCCCTGTTTGCCGACCGTATTCGTTATTATTCTAATCTGCCCCGTTTGTCCGGGTCCAAGCGTTTGAGGCAATTCAACCTTCGTACAATTACAGGAGGGTTTATAATTCAAAATATTCAAATCTACCGCTCCGACGTTTTTAATCCGTACAATTTTCTCAACCACATCGCCGGATTTCACATCGGGAACCCGAAAAATCCGCTTATCCAAGAAAATCAACTCCGCGTTTCCTTCTCCGGCATAAACGGCAGCCATCGAAAACAATATTAAAACAGTCAAGAGGAAACGTCTCATAACATAAATTTCAGAATTTTGAAAGACTCGTTATCCATATCCGCAGGCAGAATGCCGTAAAACCAATCGTCATGCCGACCGATAATTTCGAGAGGACTATCCGTTACGACATTGCCGATCAGCTCCGTACCGCGATAAATCTGGATTCCATATCCGGCATTCCCCTCCTTTTTATAGCACCGGAACAAATAATCTCCGACCCGCACGAGATGGGTGTAATATCCGTACGCCTGCGAATGGGATCGGTAGACGGTCTCATATTCGCGGAAAGAACCGGTAGCGGGAAAATCGGAGCTTACACCTTCTGCCCCACAACCGAAACTGTACAGCAACCGGCCGTCGGCCAGATTCCTGACATAAATCAGGGAATCGGCAGCATAACCCACGTAAATATTATTCCCGGCGGCATCGGTATCGAAATCGAATGCCGAGAAAACGGGGATGTTCCGCTGCCGGTATACCGGCGGATAAGACCCGAACAAACGGCCCGTAGTCCGGTTTTTCAGATCGACAAAGATAAAATTATAGGCCTCGTTCCAGAATTTCCGGGCCTGGTCTCCGGTTTCATATCCGTTGTAAAGTACGTGTTCCGTAACGACAGGCATGACCAACAGACTGTCTACGACTTTTATGCGCCGCACGTTAGCGTTGAATTCATACATGTATTTCACCTCCGGATCGGGTTTGTGCAGAAGCTGCATCCAGTCGTCGCGGTCGAGAGGAATATCGGACAGGAACGGATAGGGATCGGCCGTTCTACGATACACAGAATCGTAAACGTAAATCCACCAGCTGCTGTCGAGCATGACCAACCCGCCATCGCCGGCTATCGTAGACACAAAGGCCGGAGAGAGCATCTCATCGGGTCCCCGGCCGCGCGAAATATGCCGGGAAATGAAACGGCCCTGCATATCGTATTCACGGACTCCGACCATGTAATAGTCCAGAAACAACAATCTGCCGTCTGAAAGCATCCACCGGCCGTCGAGAGATGTCGGACCGGCGGCTATGAGCAGCGTATCCGTATCGGCAAAGGCCGTGAGCGAAACATGCCGGTCGCCCCGGTATTCCAGTCCGGCGTATTCATCCGCCCGGTCGGAACGGCTGCACCCCGAAATGAAAAGCAAGGCGAAGAGCAGTACGCATAACATTCTATTCATAGTCGATTCCGTACAATGTCGGATAGATGATTTCCCGGCCGATTTTATAATATTGCAATCTGCGTTTGCGATAGATCCCCTCCTCCGCACCGAGACGTTCCGGACCGCCCAAAGAGGAATTGTATACCGGAAGAACAAACGCACGCGCCTGCGCCTGCTCATAGAGCGTCCGGCCGTTGACGCCGAGCTCGCGGAACAACCGCGGCCGATCGATACCGGGCATGGGAATCCGCTCCCACCGTCGGCGCTCAAAAGGCGCTGTCAGAACGAACCCGTATTCATTTTGAGGAATGGCATGTTTTTCGACGAGCCTTTTCAGCGAGTCGCCGAGCATGACCGGGTCGAAAAAGTGCACCGACGTATATTCCCGGAGTTCGTTCGCCGCCGGATTACGCCGCCGATTCTGCCCGAAGGAGTAGTACCGGCCCGACTCAATGCCCGGATCGACCCACGCGACCCGAGCCGTGATTTGCGACGTATAAAGCACGCCGTTCGAAACCGCGTAATCGACTTCGACCCGATGGCGCGTCGCCGACGGATAAGCCGCGACCGTCGTGCGCGGAAAAGCGACGTAATGATCTTCGAGATTTTCCGTCTGAACTTTCACCACACGGGCCTCATCACAGAGACAATGGATAAATCCCTCGCCGCAAATCCGCGTTTTACGCGGAAAAGTGCCCGATTTGTTTTGAAAATGAATCACCCACACCTCATCCTCCCCGACAGTATAAACACTATCGACGCGATACGTAAAATTCCGGACCTGTCTCGGATTGAGCGGAGAATACATTTCGAGCGACCGTTTCCACTTCCAGGGATCGTTTTCCGCGTTCTGGTAACGTATCTTGAGACTGCCCACATCGCCTGCATCGCCGGAATACACACCCCGTATCTCCAGCACTTCGTCGCTGTTGGCAGCCAGCGGATCGCTTTTCATAACCGTCAGCGGGAACCAATAACGCTTGTTTTTGTCGTTCCAATCGAAGCGGGCGGCCGCAAGCGAGAAATTGCAGGAAGCGAACAATCCGTCATAGCCCATGAATTCCCGGTATTTACCACGACACTCGACCGAAGAAAGCCAGATCACACGGGCCGCATAATCTTTTGCCGTATGGGTCGAGAAGTTCACGGCCGTTTTCCGGACCAGCGCAGCCACTTCTTTTTCAGGGAATACGCCGACAGCGGCGATCGCCACCGTTTCGGGCGTCAGAACGACCTCGGACATCGTTCGGAGTCGACCGACCCCGACATACAACGGCCGGTAAAACATCGAACGGAATACGAGTGTGTCGCTGTCGGTGAAATCGCCTTGCCGAAGCGTCATCCGGCCCCGGTTGTCGGACATCGCATATCGACCGGTGCGCTCGCAAACGGCATAAATAAACGGAACGGGGTCCCCTTCCGGACTCCGGACCCCGAAAGTCCGATCCTGTGCGAATCCCGGAAGAGCGCACGACAGAAGAAGCAGTAAGAATCCCCTCAACCACATTATCAAGCTACGATTTCCCGGCAAACGTCACAGCCGGTGGTAGTGGCAGTAGAGCAATTCGCCGTCGTCGCCCCGCAGGTGCATGCCGCCGCCCTGGCAGTAGCGGAACATCGAGCAATCGGCGCATTCGCCCCTGCGCGCCCATTCGCGGTCGCGGAACGGCTCGAAGCGGTTCTGCCACACGTCCCAGAACCGATCCCGGTAGATGTTTCCCTGATGGTAGTTGGCGCGGATCGACGTGCACCCCGAAATGGCCCCGTCGACACGGATCGAAGCCACCGAAACACCCGCGGCGCATTGGTAGAAATGGTCGCGGACCTCGGCCTCGTAACCGCCCAGGAAGCCTTCGCAGGCATAGCTGACCTCGATCCGGCCCTCCTGCCGCGTGCGGCGGATGAACTCCAGCATCTCCCGGAACTGGGCGTCGGTCATCCGCAGCGTCGGGTCGTTCTTGGCACGCCCCATCGGGAAAATCGAGAAGAGCCGCCAGTGGCGCACCCCCTCCGAAAGGAGCATGTCGCGGAAGGCCTCCAGCTGCGGGACCATCGCCCCCGTGACACAGGTGACCACGTCGTACGACAGCGAGGGTTCGCGCACGATCATCCGCACGGCCTCCAGCGCGCGGTCGTAACTGCGGGGATTCCCGCGGATATAGTTGTGTTCGCGCTCGAAACCGTCGAGGCTCACCGAAACCGATTTCAGCCCCGCGTCGAGCAGACGGCCGAAACGTTCCGGGGTCAGGGCCATGCCGTTGGTCACCATGCCCCACGGGTAGCCGCGGCGCGTGACCTCGGCGCCCGCCTCCTCCAGGTCCGCGCGGACGAGCACCTCGCCGCCCGAGAAGATGACCAGCACGTCGGCGGGATCGACGTGGGGCGTCACCTCCTCGTCGAGCACCTTCAGAAAATCAGCCAGCGGCATGTCCGCCACGCCGGGGTCCACCCGGCAGTCGCTGCCGCAATGGCGGCACGAAAGGTTGCAGCGCAGCGTGCACTCCCAGAATAGCGTATCGAGACGGTGTTCGCGCACCGTCGAAGCATAGAGTTCGGAAAAAATATTGAGGGCCAGTCGTTTGCGAAGCCCCAGCCGGCGGCGTGACATGGCTTATTTCCTGCCGACGGAAGGGTCCTCCTCCTGCGGACGTTCGGCCACGGGAGGCAGCGAATCGGGACGTTCGCGTTCCAGGCGTTTGAGCCGCTCGTTGCGGACGCTGTCCTGCCGGGGCGTCCGCACGCCGTACATGACCACCACGCGGCGGGGAAATTCGGGGTATCCCTTTACGGCCGTCGTATCGGCGCCCTGCGTCTTCGCGGTGTCCTCCTTGGGAGCGTTTTTCACCGACGTACAGGCTGCGGAGAAGCCCAGAAGGGCTGCCAGCGCGAGTTTCAGATTTCTGTTCATAACGCCATGAGGTTTAACATTCTCAATGCAAAGATAAGAATTTTCCGCACAAGACGAAAAAACATGCCAAAAAGTTTTGAAAGCCAATGTTTTTTATTTTACTTTGCCGAACACATTAACACTTTAATTCTCTATTTTTATGACAGGTAAGGTAAAATGGTTCGATGGCAAGAAAGGCTACGGATTCATTACGGCGGAGAACGGAAAAGAGATTTTCGTACACTTCTCGGGCATCGCAAAGGACGGCTTCAAGTCGCTCAACGAAGGTCAGGCAGTCGAGTTCGAAGTTGGCTCCGGTGCCAAGGGAGAACAGGCTATTAACGTAACTGTAGTTGAGTAATCGCGCAAACTATAATTACAGAGAGCAAAAAAGGAGGTCCCCTCGAACCGGAGGCCTCCTTTTTTCTTGCCCGTTTGAAAAAAAAGCAGTACTTTTGGGCGTCCGAAACCGAAAAAAAGGTTCTCAAAACATAAAAACCCTATCAAAACCATGAAAGAAGCAATCGCAATTCTGACCGGCGGCGGACCGGCTCCCGGCATGAATACCGTAGTGGGCAGTGTCGCCAAAACGTTCCTGCGCCAGGGCTATCGCGTCATCGGCCTGCACGAAGGCTACACGGGCCTGTTCAACCCCTCGCCCCGCACCGTAGACATCGACTACCCGATGGCCGACGGCATCTTCAACCAGGGAGGTTCGTTCCTGCAGATGAGCCGTTTCAAACCCAAGGACTCGGATTTCGAGAACAACTTCAACCTCAAGTTCTTCACCGACAACAACATCAAACTGCTGGTGACCGTCGGCGGCGACGACACGGCTTCGACCGCCAACCGTATCGCCAAGTTCCTCGAGGCCAAGAAATACCCCATCGCCAACATCCACGTGCCGAAGACCATCGACAACGACCTGCCGCTTCCGAAGGGCACGCCGACGTTCGGCTACGAGTCGGCCAAGGACAAGGGCGCAGTCATCGCCCGCGCCGTCTATGTCGACGCACGCACGAGCGGCAACTGGTTCGTGCTGGCTGCCATGGGCCGTTCGGCCGGCCACCTGGCATTCGGCATCGGCGAGGCCTGCCACTACCCGATGATCGTCATTCCCGAGATGTTCGACAAGACGGAAATCACCGTCGAGAAGATCGTCAACCTGGTGATTTCGTCGATCATCAAGCGTAAGATCATGGGCATGGACTACGGCGCAGCGGTGATTTCCGAAGGCGTGTTCCACGCGCTGTCGGACGAGGAGATCCGCAAGAGCGGCATCCACTTCACCTACGACGAGCACGGACATCCCGAGCTGGGCAAGGTGTCGAAGGCGCACATCTTCAACGAGATGATCGAGATGAAGCTCAAGGAGCTGGGTCTCAAGGTCAAGAGCCGTCCGGTGGAGCTGGGCTACGAAATCCGCTGCCAGACCCCGATCGCCTACGACCTGACCTACTGCTCGGAGCTGGGTATCGGCGTGCACAAGCTCTTCGCCGAGGGCAAGACGGGCTGCATGGTTTACGTGGATTCGGAGGGCAACGTCTCGCCGCTCTACCTCAAGGACTTGCAGGACCCCACGACGGGCAAGATTCCGCCCCGTCTGGTGGACATCAAGTCGGACAAGTTCACGTCGGTGGTGGAGACCATTCTCAACGCCATCACCCCGGCCGACTACGAAGCCGCCAAGGCTTACGTTCCCAATCCCGAGGAGTACGACTTCCACAAGATCCTGAACTGGAAATAATCCGGTCGCAATCCCATACTCTGATCCCCGCCCATCGCGGGCGGGGATTTTTTTCGCAAAATATTTGCTCGGGGGGGGGATTTCGTATATTTGCATCCCAGAATAACCCAATTCATCATGGAAAAGACCGAAAAACCGGTGTTCGAGCCGATGCCCGAAACACCTGCGGAGCCGGCATCCACGGTCTCCGAATCCGCCGGACAGCCGGCGGCATCGCTCGCCGAAGCGAAAAAGAACATCCTCGTCGGACTGCTGTGGTGCGTCGGCGGACTGGCTTTCAGTTTCATCTCCTACTATTTCACCGAAGCCGGAGGCCGTTACGTCATCGCCACGGGAACCATCCTCTGGGGTGTCTGGCAGGCAATCATGGGATTATACGTCTGGCTGAAAATCAAGCATGGAGCCGGCGAATACGCCGCCTTTTGGCGCATGCTCGCAACAGCCGTCTGCACCGCCCTGCTCATCGGATACCTCACGGTGCTCTCCACGCAGCTGGTGGACGAAGGCGGCGAGCTGCCGCTGCTCGACACCGAACAGACCTATGATTGCACGGACCTCGGGCTGCGAATCCGGATTCCGGCCGGATACTCCGCCCTCGAAGAGAGCATTGAACCCGAAACCGACTCAACCTACGCCCGCTACACGATGTACGTCCTCGACGGCGAATGGGAATTCAACATCGACGCCCTGCAAGATGTCTTCGATCCCGAGGCGAAGAGCATCGCCGACCTCTCGGACTACTGCGCGAGCCGCGATTCGGCCTACTACGACGGCGGGATCATCAAGGCCTCGCGCCCCCTCGTATCGAACGGCACCGACATGCTGTACAGCGAAGGCCGCCGGACCGAATATCCGGGATTCGTATTCACGGCCTACGACCTCAAACAGGGGCAGTCGCTCATCACCGTCGGCATCAGCTACCCCTCGAAGGAATACGGCAAGACGAGGACCCTCCGACGCGTCGAAGAACTGCTCCGAGGCATTGAGCTGACGCAGCCGGAGGAGACGGCAGGAACGGCAGAATAAAAATGATTCGCACGACAGAGAAGGGCAGCCTCCGGGCCATGAGTGGTCAAAAGATCGCAATCAACAGATATTCAGAATAATCCGACAGAGGGGTTGTTATTTTTTCTTGCAATGCAAGTCCGGCAGCCCGAACCGACGCAGCGACCGAGGGTAAAACAGCTCGCTGATTTTACCGAGGTGCAAGGAGGAAGCCGAAGGCAAGCCCCCGGCTGCGGAGGGCTGCAACATACATGTTTTGCCACTCCGCTGGCTTCGGGTTGAAAAACAGAGCGATTATTCAAGAGTAAAACTCAATGTAACAGCTTGTCACAATCTGCCGACCACGCGAGGCCTCCGGGCCGCTTTTTTATCCGAAGAGCGTCGGTTCGGGGGCGGGCGGCACGGGAGCCGCCGGACAGAGGTTGACGACCTCCAGTCCCCGGCCGAGGGCGCGGCGGACGGTGTAGCGGGTGCCGCCGGGCGAACCGTCGTACCACGCCACCAGGACGCGGGCGTTGTCCACCAGAAAATCGTTGCGCACGGCATAGCAGCCCCGGTGGTAGGCCGGCGCAAGCACTTCGACGGAATCGGCCTCGGCCAGCACGCACCGGAAGCGTTCGCGGTCGGCCGGGGAGAAGCGCATCTCCTGCCCCCGGAACGGAACCGCAGCGACGAGCCGCACGCCGGGCACACGCTCCCGGAGTTCCAGCACCGCCTCGGCGGCGGCCAAATCGAAACCCACGGCCATGCCGCTCAAAAAGGTCCGGAAACCCAGCGCGTACAACTCCCCCACCGTCCGGCGCAGGGCGTCCGCAGCCGCGCCGCGATAGGTGCGGTGACCGGTAAAGGCGACGGATGTGCGGGAATCGGCGATCATGCGTCCAAAGGTAAGGCTTTGGCCCGGACTTTGCAAGCCCCATTGCTGAATTAAAACTTTCAGCAACTATGAAAAACACAGGAATTGCCATCGTATCGCTCGTGGGCGGCATGATCATCGGTTCGGCCCTCACAATGCTCTTCACGCCCCAGTCCGGTCCGGAACTGCGCCAGAAAATCAAGGATTCGATCGACGACGAGATCGACAAGGTGAAAGACAAACTCGGCAAAGTCGAGAGGGAGATCGAGGAAGCCCGCTGCAAATGTGACGAAAAATGACCCTCCCGGCACGACGCAACAATGGAGAATAAACCTTCCGGCGGCCGTTTCATAGCCGCGCTGCTGTTTTTCGCAACGACTGCGGGCATTGCCATCCTGCTGCTGCTCACGGCGCTGGTTATCTGGCTTTCGTCCGTTACGGGTTCGTTCATCGCCTCGGCGCTGATCGCAGGCGGCTTTTTCGCCGTCCTCGCACTCCTCGTCTACCTGTTCGCGATCCGCGACGCCGTGGAACAGATCCGCAGGCAGGCCGAAACGGTTTACGAGGTGGCCCATGCAGCGCAAACGGGCTACGAATGGCTCGCCGGAAAGGTTTCTCTGTTTCTGAAGCTCCGCGAGGAGTTGCAGAAAAAATGAAAAAAGCCGGAGCAGCATGCTGCTCCGGCTTTTTCAGACCTTCCGCGAAGGGTTGCGCCGCCATCTCCGTACGGACCTTCGCAGAACGGGCCTTTCGAACTTGCTCCGAACTGCGTTTCCGATTTCAGCGGTTCGTGTTTCGGCCTAACGTAATCCGGCCCGGACGAAAAATACAAACGTATTCCCGTTCGGGCCGGACATGTCAGGGCAAAAAAGCCCTGTAAAATCGAAACCTACTTAAAGTAGCGTTTGTAAAGACCTTCGAAGCCTTTGCCGTGACGGGCCTCGTCCTTGGCCATCTCGTGAACGGTGTCGTGAACGGCGTCGAGGTTCTCCTCCTTCGCCATGCGGGCCAGGCGCATCTTGTCCTCGCAGGCGCCGCACTCGGCGTTCATGCGCTTTTCGAGGTTGGTCTTGGTGTCCCAGACCACTTCGCCGATCAGCTCGGCGAACTTCGAGGCGTGCTCGGCCTCCTCCCAGGCGTAACGCTTGTAAGCCTCGGCGATCTCGGGATAGCCCTCGCGGTCGGCCTGACGGCTCATAGCCAGATACATGCCCACCTCGGTGCACTCGCCCATGAAATGATTCTGGAGACCTTCCCAAAGCTCCTTGCTGGCGCCCTTGCCGTCGCCGATCTTGTGTACCGTTACGAAATCAAGGTCGCCCTCGGCCTCAACGAGTTCCACGAACTTCTCCTTGCCTACCTTGCACATCGGGCACTGGTCGGGTGCCTCGGGACCTTCGTGAATGTAACCGCATACGGTACAACGCCATTTCTTTGCCATAATCTTCTACTGTTTAATGTGTGTGATTGTATTCTGTTTGTAGTGCAAAGATAGCAAATCCGTTCGGAATCCGTATAGGTTTCCGATTGTCTTTTCTGATGGCGGGATAGGCTGCGCTTATAGCCGCGCCGCAGAACCGGGCAGGAGGCGTGTGAACCGCCGTTCGCTCCCAAAACCGGCTTTTTAAGCCGGGGAGCGCAGAACAGGACAAGAGGCGCCGGGTCATCCATCGCCCATAAAGCCCGTCTATCAAGCGTTTTACGCCCGGCGGTCTATTATCTCTTCGATCTGCGCCACGTCGGTCGAATCCTTCACCAGCACCCGCTTGCGGCTGTCCAGCAGGTAGAGGGCCGGAATGGCGTGGAGGTCGTACAGGCTCTTTTCGCGGACGACGCACCCCTTGTCATAGGCATTGATCCACGACGCCGGAATGTGGTCGCGGTAGTCGCGCCACTCCGTAAGGTCCTCGTCCGGATAGAGCGCCAGCACCTTCAGCCGCCCCCGCTCGATCATCTCCGAAAGCATCGGCGAGGAGGTGATCGCCTCGCGGATTTCACGGCACATCGCACAGCCGGGATTGTTGATGAACAGCAGCACGTATTCGGCTTGCAGCCCGTAGAGCGTCCCCGAGGCGCCCGAGGCGAGCGTGTAGCGGAAATCGTTGGCAGGCTGGCCCAGGCGGTTCTGCATGGCCATTTCGAGGTCGTACTGCGGGGCGATGCGTTCGTACTCGTCGTAGAAAGGGCTGGCGAGCTGCGCCCGGAGCACGGGAATGTAGAACTCGTCGTTGCGCAGCGGCGAGTTGGGGTCGTGCAGCACCGTCCCGGCGAGCATCGCGAAATAGTCGAGCATCGGCTTCGACGACGAAGCCCGGCGCATCAGCGAATCCATCGGCGCGGAATCCGCCGGACGGTCGGAAAGCACCGCAATGTAGCGCGCAAAGGCCTCGATCATCTGCACGGTATCGGCCTCGGAGACGAAAAGCGTGTCGGTGAAGTCGAAACGGTCCCAGTAGTGCCGGCGGAGATAGTCGCGCTGCTCGTCCGGAGAGAGTCCCGCGGGGGCGATGGCCGGGAGAAAAACCCGCGGACGGGATGCGGAGACCGCGGTCTCCTGCGAGGGAGCGCTCCGGCGGCGGCCGCACGCGGCGACGCACAGGGCTGCCAGGAGGATGATCAGGATGCGTTGCATGGGCATGGAGATTATTTATACGCAAAGATAGAAATTTCCGGCAACAATCGTACACCCGAAGGTTGCAAAGGCGACTTCCCGGCGGTTTTGCACGGTAGTTGCAACACCCAACAGCGACAAAAAACCAAATCAATTCATTATGGATGTAAAGAAAACTACCACAAGCACAGGGTTCAAATTGAGTGTTATGACACTGGCAATTATGAACGTGACTGCCGTAGTGAGTCTGCGCGGACTGCCTGCCGAGGCGGTCTACGGACTTTCGTCGGCATTCTACTACCTGTTTGCAGCCATCGTGTTCCTGATTCCGACGGCGATGGTCGCCGCCGAACTGGCCGCGATGTTCGCCGACAAGCAGGGCGGCGTATTCCGCTGGGTCGGCGAAGCCTACGGCGCACGCACGGGATTCCTCGCAATCTGGCTGCAATGGATCGAATCGACGATCTGGTATCCGACGGTGCTGACCTTCGGCGCCGTGTCGATCGCGTTCATCGGCATGAACGACACGCACGACGCGCTGCTGGCCTCGAACAAGGTCTTCACGCTCTGCATGGTGCTGGCCATCTACTGGATCGCCACGCTGATCGCCCTGAAAGGTCTCGGATGGGTCGGGAAAATCAGCAAATGGGGCGGCATGATCGGTACGATCATTCCCGCGGGCCTGCTGATCGTGCTGGGCATCATCTACATTTCGACCGGCGGACACAACCACATGGACATGTCGCAGGGTTTCTTCCCCGACCTGTCGAAATTCGACAACCTGGTGCTGGCCAGCAGTATCTTCCTGTTCTATGCGGGTATGGAGATGATGGGTATACACGTCATGGACGTGAAGAACCCGTCGCGGAACTACCCCAAGGCCATCATCATCGGTTCGCTGGTCACGGTGCTGATCTTCATTCTGGGAACCTTCTCGCTGGGCCTGATCATCCCCGCCAAGGACATCAGCCTCACGCAGTCGCTGTTAGTCGGGTTCGACAACTACTTCCACTACCTCCACATTTCGTGGGCCGGCCCGATCATCGCCATCGCCTTGATGTTCGGCGTGCTGGCAGGCGTGCTGACGTGGGTGGCGGGTCCCTCGAAGGGTATCTTCGCCGTGGGCAAGGCCGGTTACCTGCCCCCGTTCTTCCAGAAGACCAACAAGAACGGCGTACAGAAGAACATCCTGCTGATCCAGGGCTGCGTCGTGACGCTGCTGGCGCTGCTGTTCGTCGTGATGCCCTCGGTGCAGTCGTTCTACCAGATCCTCTCGCAGCTGACCGTGCTGCTGTACCTGATCATGTACATGCTGATGTTCTCGGCCGCCATCGTCCTGCGCTACAAGATGAAGGGCACGCCCCGTCCGTTCCGCCTGGGCAAAAAGAACGGCCTGATGTGGTTCCTCGGATGCCTCGGTTTCTGCGGCGCACTGCTGGCCTTCATCTTGAGCTTCGTGCCGCCCAGTCAGATTTCGACCGGCAGCAACACCGTCTGGTTCTCGGTGCTGATCATCGGCTGCGTGGTGGTCGTGGGCGCCCCGTTCGTCATCTACTCCATGCGCAAGCCGTCGTGGAAAGACCCCGAGGCCGCCGCCGATTTCGCTCCCTTCCACTGGGAAGCGCAGGCCAAGGTCGCAGCCCCCGAGGCAGCCGCACCTGCACAGCAGAAACCCGGTAGCAACAAATAACAGCCGAAGAAATGCCGCCGAACTCCTTAAACCCCCGCCTCGGCGGGGGTTTGGGGACGGGGCGGGCCTGCAAACACGGCGGAACGCCGTGACTACGGCCTGCCACAGCGGAAAGAGGATACAAACCATTTTACAAATTTCATAACATGATTCAGAAGATCGACAAAAAAGCGGTTCAGGATGCCGTGCAGATGGCATACGACCGCTGCAAAAACGAAACCGGCGGCAAAAACGCCGACTATATCCCCTATCTGGCCGATGTGCCGTCGAACTTGTTCGGCATCGCGGCCTGCCTCCCCGACGGCGACGTGGTGGCCGTGGGCGACACGGACTACAAGTTCGGCATCGAATCGGTGTCGAAGGTCCCCACGGCGATCCTCGCCATGAACCAGTACGGCGGCCAGGAGGTGCTCGGCAAGATCGGCGCCGACGCCACGGGACTCCCCTTCAACTCGATCATGGCCATCCTGCTCGAAAACGACCACCCCTCGACGCCACTGGTGAACGCCGGAGCCATTTCGGCCTGCTCGATGATCAAGCCCGTGGGCGACAGCGACGGCAAATGGAAAGCCATCGTCTCGTTCATCGCCGACCTCGCGGGATCGGACGTCGCGGTGATCGACGAACTCTACAAATCGGAGACGGCGACCAACTTCAACAACAAGTCGATCGCGTGGCTGCTGAAGAATTACAACCGCATCTACGACGATCCCGACATGGCGCTGGACATCTACACGCGCCAGTGCTCGATCGGCGTGACGGCCCGGCAGCTGGCCACGATGGCCGCGACGATCGCCAACAGCGGCGTGAACCCCGTGACCGGAAAGGCCGTGTTCAAGCCCGAGCTGACGCCCAAGATCGCCTCGATGATGGCCACCGTGGGATTCTACGAGCACACGGGCGACTGGCTCTTCACGACGGGACTTCCGGCCAAAACGGGCGTGGGCGGCGGCATCATGGGCGTCGTGCCGGGCGTGATGGGCGTTGCAGCGTTCGCGCCCCCGCTCGACGGGGCCGGCAACTCGGTGAAGGCCCAGAAGGCGCTGGCGTTCATCGCCGGACACCTCAACCTCAACGTCTTCGGCACGACGCGCTGCGTGATGGCCGGAAAAGAGCCTGTGAAGGCGTAAGAACTCCCCTGCGGGGAGACCCGCCGACGAAAAGGGGCGCATCCTGCGAGGAATGCGCCCCTTTTCCGTATCCGGACAGGGTGTCAGAAGCGGTAGCGGACGCCGACCAGCAGGCAGCCCGACGTACCGATACCGGCCTCGGCATAGGCCGCGACGCGTCCCCCGACTTCGACGCCGACGGGCGACACCTGGAAGGCGAACTGCGTGGATTTGTCGCTCTCGCCCCCGACCTCGGATCTGGAGAACGAGGCTCCCGCACCGAGGCGCGAATAGAACGAAACCACCTTGAGGTTCATCCAGTTCCACTTCACGTTGGGCAGCAGCGACCAGTAGCGGTTCCGGATCTCCGAGCCGGCGTCCCTGACCTCCTGCGTGTTCGAGGAGTAGACGACCTGCGCGCCGAGGCGCAGGCTGCCGATCAGGCGGAAACTGTAACCCACGGTGACGGCGCCCCACCCCTCGAGGTCGGTATTCGCATTCGTGAAAAGCCCGGTCAGCATGTCGCTGTACGAGTCGATCCAATCGGTGACGGGAGCGACGCCGTAGGACACCGAAACCTCGCTGCGGCGCGATCCCTGGGCGGCGGCGGGAACGGCCATCACGACGACGGCCGCCGCCATCAGCAATTTCTTGATCATTGTTCTCTGTTTTTCAGGTTTTACGACTGCTAATATAGCAAAAATCACGCAACGAAATCAATCCGTTCGGCGGACAGGCGCGCGACGGGCGCGGAACAAGTACACGACGGGCACGGAACGGGCGCGGAACGAGCATGCGACAGGCACAGAACGGGCGCGGAACGGGCAACGCATCACGGACAATCACTCGTCCATCACCTCCCGCCGGATGGCTTCGAGATACCCGCGCCCCCATTTCAGGTCCGGCTCGACATAATTTCCCTCGGCCCATTCGTTCCAGGATTTCAGCAGGATGATCCGGTGTTCGGGAGCTTTTCCCCGGACCATTTCCACAGCCTCCCGGAGGTGTTTCCCGAACAGCTCGGGCGTGGAATCCGTCACGATCCACCCCTCTTTCCCGCTGCGCGGCGTGTGGTCCCAGTTCGGAATGACCGAGGGGAACACGTTCTCCCGGGTGTCTTCGTCCCCGTTGAGAAAATAAGCGGCCATCCGTTCATAGGGATAATTGAGCGGAATCTTCCGCCAGCGGTCGAATTTTACCCGCTGCCGTTCGAAAAACGAATGCCTTACATTGAAATACCCGACCAGCCGCAGCGGATTCACGGCGTCGACCCCCGTAGAGAAAATAGCCCCGACGTTCGGAACCGGGGTGTTCTCGTGCCCGACGAAGTAGATTCCCGGCAGGCCGTTCTTTTCGGCCAGCTCCCGCCACGTGGCGATGAAAACCTTCACCTCGGGGTCCGCCAGCGGTTTGTAGATCATAAACAGCGGCTTGCCGTCCACCGTAATGTAACGATGGTCCCGGAAAGCGGGCAGCACGGCCCGGAAATGCGCCGTATAGTCTTCGACGCCTCCGTAGAGCTGTTCGATCAGCATGTTCCGGTTCGTGATCCCGTGGGCGAAGCCCCGCCAGCTCTCATTGGCCCAGGCCAGCGCGAACGGAAAATCGGGTTCGCCGCTGGCCAGCACCTCGTTGAAGGGACGTTCCAGCAACCGCTTGCCGTTGCCGAACCAGTAATGCCAGTAGACGAAGCCCTCGACGCCGTATTCGCGGGCCATATCCGCCTGCGCCTGGCGCGTCTCGGCGACCCGCAGGTCGTAATACCCCAGATCGGCCGGAACTCGGGGCTGATAGTGATTTCTGAAATACCGCCGGGCCTTACCCACGTTCGTCCATTCGGTAAAACCCTTTCCCCACCACAGGTCGTTCTCCGGGATGGGGGGTGAAATTGAGGCAGATACAATGCCAATAATCTCGCTTTCATACATTGATCCGACAATCGGACCCGGATACCGGAGCGGACTGCAAGACCCTGCACAGCAAGGCTGTGCCCCGGCATGAAAAACGATGCGGAGGATTGTTCAGGATCCCCCGCATCGTATCCGGTCCGGTGTGTTTAAACCTCGTTTTCGACAGCTTTGAACAGCGCGACGTCCTCCGTCGTGGAGTTCATCACGTAGGTATAGGCCTCCGCGATCTTCGCCTCTGCAAGCTTGCAGAACACGCGCGCCGAAGCGGCATACTCCTCCGCCTCACCGGCCTGACGGGCCAGCAGGTAGGTGATGATGATGTGTCCGGCGGTCTCCACCAGGCGGCGGGCATGGAAATCCTTGAATCCGCAGACCTCCTTGTCGCCGGCCTCGACACGGGCCTGCATCTCCGAGAACTTGACGGTCAGCTCCTTGAGCTTCGTCACCACGGGGCACATCGCCTCCGTGTAGCTTTCGGCGGCATAGCGCCCGATCTGCTCCAGGAACGTGCCCTTCGTCACGGCGTTGATCGCCGCAACGACCTGCAACTGCGAGGTTCCCTCGTAGATGTTCATAATGCGTGCGTCGCGGTACAACCGCTCGCAGGGATAGTCCTTCATAAAACCCGATCCGCCGTGGATCTGGATGGCGTCGTAGGCCAGCTGGTTGGCGTACTCCGACGAGAAGAGCTTCACCAGCGGCGTGAAACCGTCGGCAAGGCGGTTGTAGAACTTCATCTCCTGACGCTCCTCCGCTTCGAGCGAACGCTCGTGGGAGATATGGCCGTACTGCTTGTAGACCTCGACGAAACGCGCCGTTTCGTACAGCAGCGCGCGCACGCCCTGCACCTTGGCCTTCATGTTCGAGAGCATCTCCGAAACGGCGGCGAACTGAATGATCGGCTTGCCGAACTGCTCGCGCTCGTGGGCGTATTTCAGCCCCTCGCGGTAAGCGGCCTCGCAGAGACCCACCGACTGTGCGCCGATGCCCAGGCGTGCGGCGTTCATCAGCGACATCACATACTTGATCAGGCCCATCTTCCGGTCGCCGACCAGCTGCGCCGGGGCGTTCGTGAAGACCAGCTCGCACGTCGGCGATCCCTTGATGCCGAGCTTATTCTCGATGCGGCGCACCTTCACACCGCCGTCGCGCTTGTCGTAGACCAGCATCGAGAGGCCGCGGGCGTCGGTCGTACCCTCTTCGGTACGCGCCAGCACGAGCGAAACCTCGCCGTCGCCGTTGGTGATGAAGCGTTTCACGCCGTTCAGCAGCCACGTCTGCCGCTCCTCCGACCAGGTGGCCTTGAGCATCACGGCTCCGAGGTCCGAACCGGCGTCCGGCTCCGTGAGGTCCATGGCGCACGTCGCGCCCGCCGAGACCCACGGCAGGTATTTCTGCTTGATCTCCTCCGAAGCGAACTCGTTCAACGTTTCGGCGCAGTCCTGCAACCCCCAGATGTTCTCGAAACTGGCATCGGCGCGGGCCACCATCTCGTTGGCCATCACGAAGCAGATGAGCGGGAAGTTCAGTCCGTCGTACTTGCGCGGAAGCGTCATGCCGCTCAACCCCGCGTCCACGACGGCCTTCATGTTCTCGACCGTACCCGAAGCGTACTCCACATGGTCGTCGACCACGCGCGGACCCTCGTGGTCCACACCCTCGGCGTTGGGGGCGATCACCTCGCCGCAGACCTCGCCGGCGATCTCCAGCACGCGGCGGTAGTTGTCCATCGCGTCGTCGAAATCCTGCGGCGCATAGTCGTAGAGGTCCTTCTCCGCGAAACCGCGCTCCTTCAGCTCCACGATCTTGCGCATCAACGGATGCTGGAGGTGGAACTGCAAATCCTTGTTATCTGAAAAGAAATTAGCCATAATTAGTTGTTTTTAAGATTCGTAGGCTCCTGTTTTGGGGTAAATTCAATACCTATGACATAGAAGTGGGGAATGTTGCCGACAATTTCGCCCGACAGGTCGGGCGCGATCTCGTTCTCGCCGCAGAAACGGAACAGATTGTGCTCCGCATCGAACCACATCGAACCGTAAAAGACCAGCGGAATGAACTTTCCGGCCTCGAACGAGTCGATCCCGAACGGACGGGTGCAGTACTTGGTAAGCGTATAACCGCTCGACGAAGTCACGCTGCGGAGCTTGAGCCGCTGACTGGCCTCCCGCATCTCCGGGATACTGAAATTCAGCATCGCCGTCGAATCCGTCCCCGAAGGATAGAATCCAATCGTCAGTTTTTTGGCCAGCATGTAAATGCCCGCCTGCGGATCGGCCATCTCGCCGGGCAGGATTTCGCCGCGCACCTTCTCGGGGAAATCGCTTACGAGCAGTTTGTTCGGCCCGCAGGGAAACTCCCGGGAACGAATCTCCACGCCCGATTCGTATTCCTTGATATATACCGTCATGTCATAGCGGCCCGGTCCTTCGAGCAATTCCGACAGGTCAAAACCGAACGCCTCGTAACCGGCAGCTTCCAGCAGGGAGCGGAAGTCGTCGAACCCGACAGGCCGGCTCTTGATCTGCTGTCCGGAAACGGACGCAGAGAGGAGAAGCGTACAGATTACCGTCAGAAGCCTGCGCATCGCTATTTCGAGTTTTGTTTGTAGTACTTGATCATCTTGGGGATAATCTCATTGACATCGCCCGTGATGGCGTAGTCGGCAATCTTGTTGATCGGGGCTTCGGGGTCCGAGTTGATCGAGATGACCATCGACGACTGGTCCATGCCGGCCGTGTGCTGGATCTGACCCGAGATGCCGCAGGCGATGTAGAGCTTCGGACGCACCGTGACGCCCGTCTGGCCCACCTGACGCGCATGCTCCGTGAAGCCCGCATCGACGGCGGCGCGGCTGGCGCCCACTTCGCCTCCCAGAACGTCGGCCAGTTCGTGCACCAGCCTGAAGTTCTCTTTGGAACCCATGCCGTAGCCGCCGGCGACGATGATGCCCGCACCCTTGATGTCGATCTTGCGCTCCTCGATCTGACGGTCGATGATCTTCACCGCGAGGTCCGCGTCCGTGACCATCTTCTTCCAGTCGATCGCCTTCACCTCGCCCGCGCCGGGCTGTGCGGCGTACTCCTTGCGCATGACGCCCTCGCGGACGGTGGCCATCTGCGGACGGTGGTCGGGGTTGACGATCGTGGCGATGATGTTTCCGCCGAACGCCGGGCGGATCTGATAGAGGAGGTTCTTATACTCCGTACCCGTCTTGGCGTCCTTGTGGTCGCCGATTTCGAGCTGCGTGCAGTCGGCCGTAAGACCGCTGTGCAGGGCCGACGATACGCGGGGTGCGAAGTCGCGGCCCACGGGCGTGGCGCCGAACAGCGCGATCTGGGGCTTCTCCTGCCCGATCAGACCGCACAGGACCGCCGTGTGGGGCAGCGTGCGGAACGGGGAAAATAACGGATCATCGGCAACCCAGACCGTATCGGCGCCGTATTTGGCCAGTTCTGTTTCGATGCCGGCGAGGTTGTGGCCCAGGACGACGGCTTCGAGTTTCACGCCGAGCGTCGTGGCCAGTTCGCGGCCTTTGGTCAGCAGTTCGAGACTCACGTCGGCGACCTTGCCGCCCTCCATCTCGATATATACGAATATATTGTTCATCTCAAAAAAACGCATTAACCGAGCGTGTGGCTCGCGATGAGTTCAACCATAAGTTCATTGATGTCGTTGTCGGCGGCGGTGAGTTTCTTGGCCTCCTTGGCGGCGAAAACCACGTTCTCGATCCTCTTGACCTTCGTGGGCGAACCCTGGAGGCCGAGCTGCGCGGGATCGGGATCGACATCGGCGGCGGCCCACTCCACGATGCGGAGGTACTCCTTCGCGGCGGCGCGCTGCGCGGCGGGCGATTCGGGTGCGGCGGCGATCTCCGAACCGGCCAGCGCGCCCTTGTACTTCATCACGCGCTTGGCGTTGCGCGGGCGGCACTCGGCGGCCGAGGCGTTGACCGTCACAACGGCCGGAATCGGGCACTCGACGACCTCCGTGCCGTGCTCCAGACGGCGCTTGATGACCAGCGCGCCCTCACGGACTTCGAGAATCTCCTCGGCATAGGTCACCTGCGGAAGACCGAGCTTCTCGGCGACCTGCGGACCCACCTGCGCCGTGTCGCCGTCGATGGCCTGACGGCCTGCGAAAATCACGTCGGGGGCGATCTTCTTCAGCGCGCACGAAAGGGCGTAGGAGGTGGCCAGCGTGTCCGAGCCGGCGAACTCGCGGCCCGAAAGCAGGTAGCCGCCGTCGGCCCCGCGGAACATCGCGTCGCGGATGATGTCGGCGGCGCGCTGCGGACCCATCGTAAGGATATGAACCGTGGAACCCGCCACACGGTCCTTGAGCCGCAGGGCGGCTTCGAGCGCATTGAGGTCCTCGGGATTGAAGATGGCCGGAAGCGCCGCGCGGTTGACCGTCCCTTCGGGAGTCATCGCGTCCTTGCCTACGTTGCGGGTATCGGGAACCTGCTTGGCCAAAACAAGAATTTTGAGGTTTTGTTGTTGCATATAAGTAAGTAATGGTTATATATTGAATCCTTTTCCTTCTTTTACCGCTGTCGTCGCGGCGTTCCGTCGCGTTCGCGAATCTGCCCCGCCCCAAGCCCTCCCGCGGGAGGGACTTACGGCGTAAAAACACACCTCGTTTCTGCTTTGGCGGTTCGGCAATCCGCAAGCGACTGCCCCCGCCTGTCGCCGCAGTTGTCGCAATGCGACCGGGTCGTCAACCGGGATTTCGGCCGAAACGCGGACGGGCGGAAATCACACAAAAACGCATCCCTAACCTGCCACTGGGCAGCCGGGATGCGCGGTTGCTTATCGGACGATCGTTTCGCCGCGGTCGGGGCCTACGGAGATGATCTTCACGGGGACGCCCGTCTGCCGCTCGATGAACTCCACGTAGCGTTTGAACGCCTCGGGGAACTCCTCGTAGCTGCCGTACCGGCGCAGGTCGCATTTCCAGCCCTCGAACTCGGTGTAGACCGGACAGAGGTCGCCGGTGATTTCGTAGGGGAACTCCGAGGTGGTGCGGCCGCCGATCTCGTAGGCCGTGGCCACGCGGATCGTGTCGAAATCGTTCATCACGTCGGATTTCATCATAATCAGCTGCGTCACGCCGTTGACCATGATCGAATATTTCAGGGCCACCATATCGAGCCATCCGCAGCGGCGGCGGCGGCCCGTGACGGCGCCGAACTCGTGGCCGATGTCGCACAGCCGCTCGCCCGTCTCGTCGAACAGCTCCGTGGGGAACGGTCCGCTGCCCACGCGCGTGCAATAAGCCTTGAAAATGCCGAAGACCTCGCCGATGCGGTTCGGGGCGACGCCCAGCCCGGTGCAGACGCCCGCGCAGACGGTGTTCGACGAGGTGACGAACGGATAGGAGCCGAAGTCCACGTCCAGAAGCGTTCCCTGCGCGCCTTCGGCCAGAACGGACTTGTCCTGCGAGAGGCAGTCGTTGACGAAATATTCGCTGTCGATGATGTGGAAGCGGCGGAGGTATTTGACTGCCTCGAACCACTGCTTCTCCAGCTCGGCAATGTCGTATTGATAGTCGAGACTCTTCAGGATCTTCTCGTGGCGCGCCTTGGCCGCAGCGTAGATGCTTTCGAAATCGGGACTCAACAGATCCCCTACGCGCATGCCGTTGCGGCTTACCTTGTCGGTATAGGTGGGACCGATGCCCTTGCCCGTCGTGCCGATCTTGGCGCTGCCCTTGGCCGCCTCGTACGCGGCGTCGAGCATGCGGTGCGTGGGCAGAATCAGGTGGGCCTTCTTCGAAATGCAGAGCTGTTTGGTCAGGTCATGGCCGCTGGCAGCCAACGCTTCGGCCTCCTCGCGGAAAAGCACCGCGTCGATCACCACGCCGTTGCCGATGATGTTGGTCTTGCCGCCCTGGAAAATGCCCGAAGGAATCGAGCGGAGCACGTATTTCTCGCCGTTGAATTCCAACGTGTGACCGGCATTGGGACCGCCCTGGAAGCGGGCCACCACCTCGTAACGAGGCGTCAGCACGTCCACAACCTTCCCTTTGCCCTCGTCACCCCATTGCAGGCCGAGGATAACGTCAACTTTTTTCATTGTATCCGGTTCTGTTTTATGTTTGCAAAAGACATTTTTTGCATCCAAAGGTACGAATTATTATCCGAAACGCCCAAGCCGCGCGACGGACTTTTCAACAAATTATGAAGAAAAACCGTCCTTTTCGGACGGTTTTTTGCCGTAAATGGGGAAATAACGCACTCGGAAGCGGGGCCGTTCCGCCCGGAACCGAAATCCCCGCAACGGCCCGCCGGGCCGTTTCATGCCGGAAATCACTTGCGGATGAGTTCCGTCGGTCCGTTGAAGTCGACGCTTTGCGAGGCGAGGCAGTAGACCGTGGCAAGGGAGGGGTTGCCGCGCACGTCGGCACGCAGCCCCGAGGCGCAGGAGGTCACGTCCAGCGACCCCGCGAGGGCATTGTCCGGACAAAGAAGCGTTGCGAGCGAGGCGTTCGACTGCAAATCGAGGCGCGGCAGCGAGTTGCCGCCGCAATCGAGGTATGCGAGGCCGCGCAGGCCGTTCACGTCGAGCGACACAAGGCCGTTGTCCGAGCAGTCGAGCCATTCGAGGCGCGTCATCGTGACGTCCAGCCGCGTGAGCGCGTTGCCCCGGCAGTCGAGCCGTTCCAAACGCGTGAACTCCTTCAGGTCGGAGAGCGACGCGACGCCCCGTTCCGGACACTCCACCGTGCGGACACGCTGCGCCTCGTAGCGCGAGATGCGGCCGTCGCCATCGACGTCGAATTCGCCCAGGCAGTAGGCCTCGAAGGCCTTGTCGTAAAATGTCAGGTAGATGTATCTGTTCTTCTCGTCGCGCTCGTCCTCGGCAAGGCCGCAGGCCGCCGAGAGCAGTAGGAGCAGGACGGGAAGGGCGCGGACCATAGGCGGCGTCAGATGTTCACGTCGTCGTCGGAGGCGTCCGAAGCGTCCGAGCTGTCGTCGTCGCCCTGAATGTCGTCGGCCCCCTTGATCTCGTCGTCGTAGTAGTCCTTGTCGTCGTCGTCGTGCGAATTGTCGTCGACCTTCACGTCGATCTTCACCATGTAGGCTATCTCGTCCGTATCATAGGGAACGGCATAGAAAAAATCGCCGTTGGGCTTGTCGACACGGATCATCGCATCGGTGAATCCCAGCGGGTATTTCGCCTTCACAGCCTCCTGCAACTCGGGGCTGAGGTTATGAAAACTCGTCGCAATATGTTTCTTCACGATATTCGGTTTAGTCATGGTAGTGTCTCGAAATTTTTTGCAATTATAAGCAAAATTTGAATATCGCACCACATCTGCAATTTTTTTTTGCATTTTTTTTGATTTTACACCAAATTCACCCGTTGTTAAGGACAAAATATGTAACTTTACACACGTTATTTAAGGATTATGGTACGCGAACGGATCGAGGAGCTGCGCCGGCAGCTCGAACTGCATAACTTCAAATATTACGTCGAAAACGCCCCCGAGATTTCGGATTTCGAGTTCGACGCGATGATGCGCGAACTTCAGGATCTGGAGCGCGCACACCCCGAATACGCCGACCCCAACTCGCCTTCGGTGCGCGTGGGAAGCGACCTGACGGCCGAGTTCCGGACCGTGAAGCACCGCTACGCGATGCTGTCGCTGGGCAACACCTACTCGCTGGACGAACTGCACGAGTTCATCGGCCGCATCGAACGCGAAGCCGGGGCCACGGACTACGTCTGCGAACTGAAATTCGACGGCACGGCCATCTCGCTCACCTACGAGCACGGACGGCTCGTGCGCGCCGTGACCCGCGGCGACGGCATCGAGGGCGACGACGTGACGGCCAATGTCCGCACCGTGCGCACGGTGCCCCTGCGCCTGCGGGGCACGGACTGGCCCGACCTCTTCGAAATCCGCGGCGAGATCCTGATGCCCTACGCCTCGTTCGACCGCCTCAACGCCGAGCGCGAGGCCAACGGCGAGCAGCTCTTCGCCAACCCCCGCAACGCCGCCGCCGGGACGCTCAAGCAGCAGTCGTCGGCCGTGGTGGCCCGGCGCGGACTGGACTGCACACTCTACCAGCTGGCGGGCGACGAGCTGCCCTTCACGAGCCATTGGGAGAGCCTCGAAAAGGCCCGCCAGTGGGGGTTCAAGGTCTCGGACGCGGCGCGCATCTGCCGCAGCGTCGCCGAGATCGACGCATTTATCGAACACTGGGACACCGCACGGCGCCGCCTGCCCTTCCCGACGGACGGCGTGGTGATCAAGGTCAACGACTTCGCCGTCCGGCGCCAGCTGGGATTCACAGCCAAGGCCCCCAAGTGGGCCGTGGCCTACAAGTTCAAGGCCGAACGGGCCGCCACGCGGCTCGACAGCGTGTCGTTCCAGGTAGGACGCACCGGGGCTATCACGCCCGTCGCCAACCTCGAACCGGTGCTGCTGGCCGGAACCACCGTGCGGCGCGCGACGCTGCACAACGCCGAGCAGATGGCCCAGCTGGACATCCGCCCGGGCGACACGGTCTACGTCGAGAAGGGCGGCGAGATCATCCCGAAGATCATCGGCGTGGACCTCGCGCAGCGCCCGGCCGACAGCCGTCCGTTCGAGTACATCACCGTATGCCCCGAGTGCGGGACGCCGCTGGTGCGCTACGAAGGCGAGGCCAAGCACTACTGCCCCAACCAGAGCGGATGCCGGCCCCAGATCATCGGGCGCATCATCCACTTCATCCGCCGCAAGGCCCTCGACATCGAGGGGCTGGGCGAGGAGACCGTCGAACTGCTCTACGAAAACGGACTCGTGCGCGACGTGGCGGACCTCTACGACCTGCGGGCCGAACAACTGGCCCCCCTGCCCCGGCTGGGCGAGAAGTCGGCCGACAACATCATCCGCTCGGTGGAACGCTCGAAGGCGGTTCCCTTCCAGCGCGTGCTGTTCGGGCTGGGAATCCGCTTCGTGGGCGAGACCACGGCCAAATACCTCGCCGAGCATTTCCGCTCGCTGGACGCCGTGATGCGGGCCACGCGCGAGGAGCTGGTCGAGGCCGACGAGGTGGGCGGACGCATCGCCGACGCCATCATCGAATACTTCGCCGAGGAGGACAACCTGCGGATCATCCGCCGCCTGCGCGCCGCGGGGCTGCAATTCGAAGCCGAGGCGCGCCGCCTGGCGTCGGAGGCGCTGGCGGGCCGGAGTTTCGTGGTCTCGGGCAAGTTCACGCGGAGCCGCGACGAAATGAAGGAGCTGATCGAACTGCACGGGGGCCGGAACCTCGCGGCGGTGTCGGGCAGCGTCGACTACCTCGTGGCGGGCGACAAGATGGGCCCGGCGAAGCTGAAGAAGGCCGAGAAGCTGGGTGTAAGGATCATCTCCGAGGAGGAGTTCATCGCCATGATCGAAGGCGGAGGCCCGGTGGAAAAGGCCGCACAACAGGAATTATTCTGACAGGCGCAAGACGCCTGCTTTGAGGACTGACGCAAAACGACAACAGATAAAACGACAATCAGAGACATTATGCTACGACACAAACTTTCCGGCGTGGGCGCCGCGATGATCACCCCTTTCACGGCAGACGGCCGCGTCGACTACAAGGCGCTGGCCCGCATGATCGACTACGTGATCGACGGCGGCGTGGACTACATCGTCGCACTCGGCACCACGGCCGAGACCCCCACGCTCTACATGCCCGAACGCGCCGTGATCGCCATGTTCATCACCAACCAGATCGCAGGCCGCGTGCCGCTAGTGATGGGCTGCGGCGGCAACTCCACCTCGGAGGTGCTGGACCAGCTGCGCGAATTTGACCTGCGGGGCGCCGACGCCATTTTGAGCGTGACGCCCTATTACAACAAACCTTCGCAGGAGGGTCTCTACCAGCATTTCCGCACCGTCTCGGAGCATTCGCCCCTGCCGGTGATCCTCTACAACATCCCGGGCCGCTCGGGCGTCAACATGACCGCCGAGACCACGCTCCGCTGCGCCGCCGACTTCCGCAACGTCATCGGCATCAAGGAGGCGTCGGGCGACATCGGGCAGATGCAGCGCATCCTGGACAACCGTCCCGAGGGATTTCTCGTGCTGTCGGGCGACGACGGCATGGCCATCGAGCTGATGCGCCGCGGAGGCGACGGCGTGATCTCCGTGGCGGCGAACGCCTTCCCGCAACGGTTCATGGAGTGCGTGAACCATGCCAAGGCGGGCGACTTCGACGCGGCGGAAAAGGCTTATGCCGCGCTGGACGAAGCCGTGCACGCGCTCTTCGAGGAGGGCAACCCCGTGGGCGTGAAGTGCGCCCTCTCGGTGATGGGACGCATCGGCGACACGATGCGCCTGCCGCTGGTCGCCGGATCGGGAAAACTCCGCGCGAAGTTCGAAGAGCTGATCGCCAGATACGATTTGCGCTGATTTTGCGTTTGTACCGGAAACGACCGCTATGAAACGATTGCTGCTTCTCTCACTGCTGGTTCCGGCGCTGGCCGCCGCCGGAGTCCCCAACGAGGACATGATCCTCGACCGGACGATGGACGCCCAGTCCGCGTTCTACTACCCCGCGCTGATGATGCGCTACAACGCGGGCGACGAGACGCTGACCGACGAGGATTACCACTACCTCTACTACGGATACGCCTACCGCGACGAATACAAGCCGCTGGCCGTGAACCCCGATCTGGACAAAATGCTGATGCTGGCCTCGGGCATCGACCCCGACAAACCCGACAGGGCCACGCTGGAAACGATGGTCTCGGTGGGAAACGACGCCCTGAAACGCGATCCGTTCAGCCCCAAAATCCTCAACCTCATGTCGTTCGCCTACGGTGCGCTGGGCGACAAGGAGCAGGAAAAAGCCTGGTCGGACCGCATGAACGGCGTCATCCGCACGATCCTCGGCTCGGGCGACGGATTCACGCAGAAGACCCCGCGCCATGTGCTGATGTTCGACCACGCGCTCGACGTGCTGGCCGCCGAAGGGCTTTCGTTCGGCAAGGCGCGCATCGTCAGCCGCACGGTGGAGTTCGTGCCGCTGGTCGTTCCCTATGTGGTCGAGGGCAAGAAGCGCAAGGGATTCTATTTCGATTTCAGCCGCGTCTACTGGAACAAACCGGAGGGTTACACCTACCAGCGCGACCGCACGTGGCAGTTCAACAACCTCAAACCCCGCACCTATAAATGATCCGCATTCTCCGGCATACGCTCTGCCTCGCCCTGCTGCTGACGCTCGCGGCCTGCGAAAAAGACCGCGAGCCGCGAATCGAGGTCTCGACGGGAGAGATTCACCTCCCGGGCGACGCTTCGTCCGGAACGACGTTCACCGTGTCGGCCGAAGAACCGTGGACGCTGTCGTATACCGGCGAGGGATTCGCCGTGACGCCGGACGGCGGCGCCCGCGGGGAGACGACGGTCACGGTGACCGCTTCCGAACCCAACTCCGCCAAGGCGCGCCGGAAGCTGGGCACGATAACCGTCCGCCACCCCGCCAACAAGGACGGCTATCCGGTCGAGGTCTACCAGCGGCCCGCCGTGGCGACGCAGACCCTTCTGCTGTACATGCCCGGACGAAGCCTGATCGACTATTACGAGCGCAACATCGAGGGCGTCAGTGCGGCCGTGACGAACCAAATCCCGGGCGACGGGCGCATTCTGGTCTGCTACCAGCCCGAGAAACATTCGTCGGCCGTCCTGCAGGAGATCCGTTACGACCCGGCGACGGAACGGTGCGAACGAACGACGCTCAAAACCTACGACGGCTTCAACGCCGGAAACCCCGAAAAGGTGCGGCAGCTGTTCGCCGATGCCGCGGAGCTGGCTCCGGCCCAAAACTACGGGCTGATCATCGGCTGCCACGGCAAGGCGTGGATTCCGGTCGCCAGCGGCTCGCTCTCCTACTCGATGCGGCGTTCCGCCGAGGACGACCTATGGGCCACGCCCCCGGGGGCCAAGCAGACCCGTTCGTTCGGCGACAAGGGCTACGAACTGAACATCACGGAGCTGAAGGAGGCGCTCGAAGCGCAGCAGTTCCGTTTCGACTACCTGATCTTCGACGACTGCTTCATGGCCAACATCGAAACGCTCTACGACCTGCGTTCGGTCATCGGCTACATCGTGGCGTCGCCCTGCGAGGTCATGGGCGACGGATTCCCCTACGACCGGATCGTCCCCCACCTGTTCGAAACGGGACCGGTCGCGGACCGGCTCGCGGAAACCTGCCGGGAGTTCTGGAACCTCTACGAAAACGAATACCAGAGCACGACCTGGAAAGAGCAGTCGGGCTGCATCTCACTGGCCGTCACGTCGCAGCTGGACGCGCTGGCGGAGGTGATGCGCCGCATCAACGAAAAAGGCAAACAGCCGTTCGAACTCTCGCAGCTCCAGTACTACGAGGGACTGATGACACACCTTTTCTACGACTTGGGGCATTACGTCGAATTGAGCTGCGGCGACCCGGCGCTCGTCAAGGAATTCACGACGCAACTCGACCGGGCATTTCCCCCCGAAAGCCGTCTGTGCACGAAGCAGTTCTATTCCCAATACAACAACGGGTCGAACCCCGTGCATTTCTATACGGGCGTCTCCGTGAGCGAGCCTTCGACGAAGTACGTCGCCGAAAACCGGATGACGAACTGGTATCGGGACACGCATTAAATGAAATGAAAAGAGCGATTCTCACGAATCGCTCTTTTCATTTATGCATACAGCCCGGACTTCCTATTCATACTGCCCGGACTTCAGCCGCTCCACCTCCTCGCGGGTCAGGAACCGCCACGCTCCGCGCTTGAGGTTCTTCTTCGTGAGACCCGCATAGTAAACGCGGTCGAGTTTGGTCACGGTGTAACCCAGGAACTCGAAAATACGGCGCACAATGCGGTTGCGGCCCGAGTGGATCTCGATGCCCACCTCCTGCTTGTTCTCCTTGACGTAGGAAATCTCGTCGGCGAAGATCTCGCCGTCTTCGAGCGTGACGCCCTCGGCGATGCGGTCCATATCGGCGCGCGTCAGAGGTTTGTCGAGCGTCACCTGGTAGATTTTCTTCTTCTTGTAGGAAGGGTGCGTCAACTGCTTCGTAAGGTCGCCGTCGTTGGTGAACAACAGCAGCCCGAGACTGTTCTTGTCGAGGCGTCCCACCGGGTAGATGCGCTCCGTGCAGGCGCCCGAGACCAGCTCCATGACCGTCTTTCCGGCATGGGGATCGTCGAGCGAAGTGACGTAGCCCTTGGGCTTGTTCAGCACCAGGTAGACCTTCTTCTCGCCCTGCACCGGCTCGTCGTTGAACCGCACTTCGTCGGTCGGCAGCACCTTGGTCCCCAGTTCGGTGACGATCTTGCCGTTGACCGAAACGACGCCCGCCGTGATGAAATCGTCGGCCTCGCGGCGCGAGCAGATACCCGACTGGGCGATGAAGCGGTTCAGGCGCATCTCGCCCGTCTGCTTCTCGGGATTGAATTTCGGATACGACGCCGGTTTGTCGTCGTGTTTCTTATAGGCAGGTTTGAACGGTCTGTCGACGAACTTCCGGTCGCCGAATTTCTTATCCCCGAATTTTTTCTCGCCGAACTTCTTCTCGCCGTAGGGCTTGTCGCCGAACTTCTTGGGTCCGAATTTCTTCTCGCCGTAGGCCGGCTTGTCGCCGTAACTGCGGCGCGGACGCTCCTCGTCGCTGCGGTGACGGTCACCGTCGTAGCGGGGTTTGTCGCCGAAGGAACGCCGCGGACGGTCGTCGTCCTGACGCTGACGGTCGCCATACGAACGCGGCTTATCGTCATACTGACGCGGACGGTCGCCATAGGGACGCGGGCGGTCGTCATACGAACGGCGCGGGCGGTCGCCCTCCCCGCGGGATTTGTCGCCGTAGTGCGGCTTCTCGAAGACCGGACGGTTGTCGGCCGTGAAATGGGGGTTATACGAAGCCCGGCGTTCGGGCCTGTTTTCAAAGGAGGGTTGCTCCGAATCGGCGGCATCACGCTGCAAACGCGGGCGACGCTCGACACGCTCCGCCGTAGCCACTACGGTGCGCTTGCGTTTGTCGCGTCCGAAGCGTTCGAGCACCGGGGTCGAGTCGTTTTTAGGATCTTTCATTTTCTATTCTCTACTAATAATATTGTCGCAGGCAAAGATAGCGCAGAACGGGAGCGATGCCGAATCATCGGGGCATTGCCGGACCGCAGTCTATCCAGGCGGGCGTCTGTTCGCCCGCAAAGATAGTGCAAGTTTCGGGGATAACAACACATTGCGTGCCCGAATCGGAGATAAAAACCACCCCGGACGATAAATACCCCGGTTAAAACTGTTTCGACAATGGAATTTCACATTCTTCCTCCATCTGACAAAATAACGGCAACACTCCGGAACACCGCCGTCCGCGGCCACCCCGGGATAAACCCATACCCAAAAAACGCCGCCGGAATCAGGTCTGCATTCAACCCTTTCCGGCGGCGATGAAACATCACGGCTCAATGCCGCTTACCTCCGCACATAATACTCTACAGTCACATACCCGTCTTCATCGGCCGGATACGTCCATGTCATCCGGGTAGTCGTCACCTCTGCGTGACAGACCTGCGGGTCGGAACCGTCGGAATAATCGACATCGTCGCTCCGCATCGAAAGGGTTTTCGTCGACTCCTCGTAAGTGTACGTTCCGTTGTAATACTCCTTCGGCGGATAATCGTAGTAGCGATAGGTACCGTCTTCCCGGAAGATCGCTATCATCTTGTCGGCCGTTTCGACCGCCGTGAAACTTTCGGCGAGTTTCCCATTCCGATAGACCTCGTTTTTCTCGAATACCCATTCGCCGATAATCGGACCGGGCTGTTCGTCGGTCCCCTTCTCATCGTCCGAACAGGCGGCAAAAGTCAGCAACACGGCCGACAGGCAAAACATCCATTTCTTTTTCATCTTTATTTAAATTGGGTTTATAATCCATCGCTTTATTATTTATAGAGTATCCGCACATTCTCACTGTCACAACTTACACGGGTTGTTTGCCCTTTTTTCAGCCAAATCTCTTCCAGTTTAGGATTACCCCATGAGCACCCGAGACTTTCCAGCATCGGACACCCCGACACATCGACAATCCGCAGATCGAGGTTGTTCCATTGCGATGACATGTCGCTATAAACGCCCAAAGTTGTCATTCTGGAACTGATTATCTCAAATGATTCCGAGGTCAACGCTTCAAAATGCGGATCTTCACCCCACGAATAACCTCCTGTATACCGGGTCGGAAGCGTTTCCCCGAGATTGAGCCACTCCAGCGGATTGAACCGGGAACCCAGGGAGTTCAATTTCGTATTGCGGCTCAAATCGAGTCTCCGCACTTGATTGTTGGAAAAATGCAGCGAGGTCAGATTCGGAAAGTATTCGATTCCTTCGAGCGATTCTATCTCCATACCACCACACGAAATCGTTTCCACTCGAAGCGCCTCCTGCCGCGATATTTCGCCGTCCCCCGTAATATCGTACCGCATAAGATAAGATTTGAACTTCGCATCGGGGAAACGGATTATTTCCGACGGCGCGAATTGCGTGACCTCCGCTTTTGCGGAAACGCCGCCTCCGGAAACGACGATTGTCCCGGTACGTGTGTCTCCAACGTTAACTTTTGCCCTGAAGGTAAGCAGCGATTCATTCTCCGGGGAGGCCAATTCGATCCAGTCAGCCTCTATTTTTACCTGATAGACGACATTCGCCTGCACCTGTATCTGAAACTCACCGGCCGCAGCGTCGAGCCAGAATTGCTGCGACGACAAGGAGACCGAATTCTGTCGGGCCTGCCCGATTTCGATCGTCGTCTGCGAATCTCCCGCCATGATTCGCACAAAGCACTTCCGGTCCGCAAGCGTTGTATTGGATTTCAAGGAAATAAATATCTCACCGTCGCCCGAATCGCCCGACATCGGAGAAACCGAAATCCAATTCGCCGCGGAATCCGTATAGTAAAGCGCGACGAACCAATTTTCCCGGGAGGAAAACCGAACGCCATAAGTTCCACCCTGCGAGGGGACTGTCTCCGGAATCCCGCCCCGGTCGATAATGGATATGACTTCATCGGGTTTTTCCGATTGCTCCGGGCTCTCGCTGCATGCGCACAATAGCAGGCACATTCCCAACAGCATCTTTTTCATAGCAACATGTTATATAGATTGCCACCCGGCTCCTGTACGGCAGATTCATAAAAAGAAAGTGTGGAGCCGTTCGTTTATCTGAATGGAGGTTCTGGAATACCCGTGAACAAATAAACAATACCCCACACCGGATAGTATATCGGGAATGATATAGCTATACACGGCAATGAGTGTTTGTATTGCTTATTCCTGTTCACGAGAAATTTTCCAGATTTCCATTCAAGAATAAAAGCGAAACACTTCTACCAAATATGTCGCCGTCCGTGTGGACAGCAAGACAAAGATAGAAAATGTTTTTCAATACGCAACGCTCCCGGGGTATTGTCCCTGCAAATTTCGAAAAAAGGTTGCTGAAAATCAATATTGATCTGAAACTATGTTATTTCAATTTAGGGTAGTCTGCGAATAAACACACCACAAATACGCTATCTTTGCATCCGTTATGACCATGAACCGCGAAATACTGCGCATTGCGCTCCCCAATATCGTCTCGAACATCACCGTGCCGCTCATGGGCATCGTATCGACCGCCATCGCCGGACACTGGGGAGCCGACTCCGCCGCCACGATCGGCGCGCTGGCCATCGGCGTCTCGATCTTCAACTTCATCTACTGGAACTGCTCGTTCGTGCGCATGGGAACCAGCGGGCTGACGGCCCAGGCGTTCGGCGCGGGCGACTTCCGCGAGTGCACCAACATGCTGGCCCGCGCGCTGTCGGTGTCGGCGGTGATGGGTGTGCTGATGATCCTGCTCCAATACCCCGTGGGAGAACTGGCCCTCTGGGCCATGAACGGCAGCGAAATGACCCGCGACTACTTCTACGCCCGCATCTGGGCCGTGCCGGCGGGCATCGTGCTCTTCGGGTTCAACGGCTGGTTCACGGGGATGCAGAACGCCATATTCCCCATGCTGACGGCCGTCACGGTCAACATCGTGCACATCCTTTGCAGCCTCTGGTTCGCCTTCGGGATGGATATGGGCATCGTGGGCATCGCCTACGCCTCGGTGATCGCCCAATGGACCGGCGTGGCGCTCTCGGCGCTGCTGCTCGCCGCCAAATACCGTCCGATCCTCACCGGGATCGACTGGTCGGAGGTGCTGGACCTCAAACCGCTGAAGACGTTCTTCATCATCAACCGCGACATCATCCTGCGCACGTTCTGCATCGTCGCGGTCTACACCTTCTTCACCGGGGCGTCGGCACGCATGGACGACCCCGCGCTGCTGGCCGTGAACACCCTGCTGCTGCAACTCTTCACGCTCTTTTCCTACATGAACGACGGCTTCGCCTACGCCGCCGAGGCGCTCACGGGACGCTTCATCGGCGCGCGCGACAGCGTGTCGCTGCGCGACTGCCTGCGGAGGTGCATCGCCTGGGGAACGCTCGTATCGGTGGTCTTCGTGGGGATTTATCTCGTCTGGTGGCGCGACCTGGTGGGCGTGTTCGTAGACCACTCGGCACCCAACGCCGGGGTGATCGAGGAGCTGGCGGGACGCTACATCGTCTGGATCATCCTCATCCCGATCGCCTCGGCCATGCCCTTCATCATGGACGGCATCATGGTCGGAGCCACCGAAACGCGCGTCATGCGCGACTCGATGTTCTGGGCCACGGCGGCCTATTTCGCCATTTACTACGCCTGCTACCCGCTGATCGGCAACAATGCCCTATGGCTGGCCTTCACGCTCTACATGTTCCTGCGCGGAGTGATCCAGTTCTTTATGACCCGCCGGCTGAAAACCATCTACGACAAGATCGCATAGGACCCGGACAACCGCCAGTCGCGCCACCCCTCGGGACGGATCGCCGCGGGAAATTCGCACTCCAGCCACACGGTGCGGGCCGCCGATTTCCACGGACGCCCGAGGTAAACCCGCGTCACCCCTTCGGCCGCCGTCACACGGCAGCAGGAGAAGACGAATCCGCATTCGTTGCGCTCGGTGGTCGAAGCGGCCGTGATGAAACTGTCGGCCTTGCAATGGATCGTCGAACACTCGAACAGCACGATCGAAGGGCCGAAAATGAAGTCGGTGGTTCCCTCGATATAACAATTCTCGACATGTACGCGCGAAACGTAGCCGCGAGCAAAGAAGGTGTCCTGATCGCCGATGAGCGCACAATGATACAGATGGATGCGGTCACCGCGGGTTTCGAGCGCCACGGCCTGCCCTACCCTTCCGGCATCGTTCTCGACGGTCAGGCAATCCAGATAGACATCGTCGGCCTGAACGGACATCGTATAACTGTCGTAGGTGGTCAGCTCGCGGCCGTCGACGACTTTGCCGGCATAGTCGCCCCAGACGATGCGGGTTTCAGCCATTTCATCGCCCAGAATCCGGACCTTGTCCTTGTAGACGTCGAGCGTCACCTTCTCGCGATAGACGCCGGGCATAATCCGCACCGTGCGCCACTCCGCAGGCTTCGACGGCAGGGCGTCGAAACACGCCTGAATGGTCCGGAAATCCCCGCCGCCGTTGCAGTCGACGGTATAGACCGTCTCTGCCGAGGCGACGAACGAGGAAAGGAGAAGGATCGTTATGATTACAGCGGATTTCATCATAGGTTCGGTGAACGCAATTACACGCTACAACGTCACCCCCGTCTTGAAGATGGCGATCTCCTTGAAACCCGTCTCCTCGTGCTTGAGACGCTCGCCGCCGGCCGTGGCCAGCACCTTGCCGATGAAACGCTCCAGCACGGCCTGCGGCTCCTCGTCCTCGACCAGCGTGCCGGCGTTGAAGTCGATCCAGTTGGCCTTGAACTCCGCGAGCTGCGTGTTGGTCGAAATCTTCATCGTGGGCACGAACGACCCGAAAGGCGTGCCGCGTCCCGTGGTGAAGAGCACCAGCTGGCAGCCCGAGAGAGCCAGCGCCGAAGCGGCCACCAGGTCGTTGCCCGGAGCCTGCAAGAGGTTCAATCCCGGCTTCGTGACGGGCTGTGCGTAGGTCAGCACGTCGACGACGGGCTGCGCCCCGCCCTTCTGCACGCAGCCGAGCGATTTCTCCTCAAGGGTCGTGATGCCGCCCTTCTTGTTGCCCGGCGAGGGATTTTCATAAATCGGCTGGTCGAACCGGCGGAAATAGCGCTTGAAATCGTTGATCAGCGAGACCGTTCCGTCGAAAACCCGGCGGTCTGCGGCGCGGTCCATCAGGATCGTCTCGGCGCCGAACATCTCGGGAACCTCCGTCAGCACCGTCGTGCCGCCCTGCGCGATCAGCCAGTCGGAAAACAGCCCCACCAGCGGATTGGCCGTGATGCCCGAGAAACCGTCCGAGCCGCCGCACTTCAAGCCCACCTTGAGGTAAGCGAGCGGAAGCGGCTGACGCTTATCGGCTTTGGTCTTTTCCACCAGCCTGCAGCAGATTTCGAATCCCGCCTCGATCTCGTCCTCGACCTCCTGGGCGACGAGGAACTTCATCCGCTCGTCGTCCCATTGGCCGATCACCTCTTTCAGGGCCGACACCTGGTTGTTCTCGCACCCGAGGCCCAGCACCAGCACGGCGCCCGCATTGGGGTGACGCACCAGCGCGGCCAGCGCCCGCTGCGTATTGGCGTGGTCGTCGCCCAGCTGCGAACAGCCGTAATTGTGGGTGTAGACCCGCACGTCGTCGAGGTGCGAGCAGTCGCACTCGCGCTTCACACGCTCCGCGATGGCCTGCGCCTGCCCGTTGACGCACCCCACCGAGGGCACGATCCACAACTCGTTGCGAATGCCCATCGTATCGTTCCCGCGCAGGTAACCCATCACCCGCACGTCGCGCTTCGGGCACCCGACATCGTAAACCTTGGGGGCATAGGTGTATTCGAGATCGTCGCGGAGGTTGGTTTTCAGGTTGTGCGTGTGAATCCACCCACCCTGCGGCACGTCCTGCGTGGCGTGACCGATGGGATAGCCGTACTTCACGACGTTCTCGCCCGCGGCGATGTCGCGCAGGGCGAACTTATGGCCGCGCGCAACGTCCTCGCGGAGCGTCACGGCGACGCCCTCGACATCGAGCGTCTCGCCCTCGTGCAGGTCGTCGGCCAGTGCGACGGCGACATTGTCCGCAGCGTTGATTTTCAGAAACCGTTTCATATCAATAAAATAAGCCGCATGTCCGGGTCCCGCAAAGCCCCCGCCGAGGCGGGGGTTCGGGGGTGAGTCGGACTTGTGAACACGACCGGAGGCCGTGCCACGAACCGTCCGAAACGCCGCACCGGAACAGCTGACTGGTTACGCTCCTAAAAACTTCTTCAAGGCATCTTTCATGCCCAGCGTCTCGATGTCGCGGACATAGCCCGCAACGGTCCCGATGAAGCCCGGAACCTCCGAGAAATCGACGGTGAAGATGCCGCTCTCCTTCACGATCTTCGCGATCGTAGCCTCCATGTCGGCCGAATCCCAGTTGGCGCGGATGTAGTCCACGAACTCCCTCGTGTCGTCGGGTTCGAAACCGCTGTTCGGCCCGTAGAGGGTCATCAACGCGGCGAACGTGAATGCTTCGCGTTCGGCCAGCCGCTGCGCCTTGAACCAGTTGTCGCGCACGGTCGGATAGTTGCGCGCCTCCCATTTCGAAAGCGAGTTGAGCGAAATGGACCGGAGCATGTGCTTGATGAAGGGGTTGTAGAAACGCTCCAGAATCCCGGCGGCGAACTTCTTCAGCTCGTCCCGGTCCTCGTCGATCATCGGGATCACCTCCTCGGCAACCATGTCGTTGACGAACCGCTCGATGTCGGGCGTATTGAAAGCGTCCATCACCGTCTCGCAGCCCATTTGCAGGGCGATGGGCACCATGCCCGTATGCGACCCGTTCAGGATGCGGACCTTCTTGTCGCGGAACTGCTTGATCGACGGCATGAAGATCACATGCAGCCCCGCCTTGTCCAGCGGCAGCTCCTTCATCACCTCCTTGTAGCCCGGACCGCCGATAGCCCACAAGTGGTACAATTCGGCCTTCACCACAAGGTTGTCGTCATAGCCGATCTCCTCCCTGATCTCGCCGATCTGCTCGCGCGGGAAACCCGGGACGATGCGGTCCACGAGCGTGTCGCAGAAGTGGCAGCTGTTTTCGACCCAGTCGATGAAATCCTGCCCGAGCTTGTGGTATTCGGCGTGTCTGATGACGTATTCGTGGAGCGTCGAGCCGTTGTTCTCGATCAGCTCGCAGCAGATGATGCAAAGGCCCTTGGTCGGGTCGCCGTTGAAATGTATGAACCGCTTGTACAGCAGCGCCGTCATCTTGGCGGGATACGACTTCGGCGGACAGGCCGTCAGGTCGTCGCCCTCCTCGTAGCGGATGCCCGCCTCGGTGGTGTTCGAAATGGTGATCTTCAGCTCCGGCGAGAGGAAATACGCCTCGTATTTCGCATAGTCCACATAGGGATTGAACGAATCCATGATGCTCTTCACCAGCCGCACGTCCTTCTTGGGCCGTTTGTTCTCGATGCCCTCCAGATAGACGTGGTACATGTTGTCCTGCCGGTGCATCAGGTCGATCATCCCCAGCACCTTGCGCTCGGGGTCGATGATCGGCTGGCAAACGGCCACGCCTGCATCCATGACGCCCTTCTCGTTGGCGATGTCGATCTGCCAGTCCACGAAGGCTCTCAAGAAGTTGCCTTCGCCGAATTGCAGGATGCGAACGGGGCGGCCGACCGTTTCGACGGTCGACTTGTTCAGTTGCTTGATCATTGTATGTCCGGTTTTTAAGTTAATCCAATACAATCGGTTTGTATTTCGGAACCAGCGTCTTCATCACGATCCAGCCGATGAGGTAAGCCACGGCGCAGATGCAGAAGACGACGAAATATCCGGCGGGCTTACCCTCGAAACCCATGAACTGCATCGCCGTTTCGTCGGCATATACGAACAGCCAGCCGGCGAACCATTGCAGGATCATCGAGCCTACGCCGCCGGCCATGCCGCCGATGCCCGTCACGGTGGCGATCGCCGACTTGGGGAACATGTCGCCGATGGTCGAGAAGATATTGGCCGACCACGACTGGTGCGCCGCGCCGCCCAGACCGATCAGGATGATCGGGAACCACGGCGAGATCGTGCCCATGGGCTGCGCCAGCAGCACCAGCAGCGGAATGAACGCGAAGATCAGCATGGCGCGCATGCGTGCCGCATAGGGGTTCAGCCCCGTCTTGTTGATGATGATCGTCGGAAGCTTGCCGCCGTAGATCGACAGCATCGTGATGGCATAAAGCGTGAAGATCAGCGCCACGCCCAGCCCTTCGGACATCTTGATCCCGAACTGCGAATTGAGGTACGAGGGGGTCCAGAAGAGGAAGAACCACCACACGCCGTCGGTCATAAACTTGCCGAAGGCGAAGGCCCACGTCTGTTTGAACGAGAGCGTTCTCCAGAACGAGATCTTCTCGCCCTCCTGCTCCTTGCCGACCGTCTCGCCGTCGACCACTTCGTGCTGATCCTGCTCGATATACTCCAGCTCGGCGGCATTCACCTTCGGATGGTCCGAGGGTTTCTTGTACATGAAGACCCAGAAGCCCATCCAGACGAAGCCCAGGGCGCCGATCACGATGAAGGCCATCTCCCAGCCCCAGGCCTTCGCCAGCAGCGGAATGGTCAGCGGGGCGAACAGCGCGCCGATCGAAGCGCCGGCATTGAAGATCGAGGTGGCGTAGGCGCGGTCCTTCTTGGGGAAGTACTCGGCGGTCACCTTGATGGCTGCCGGGAAGTTGCCCGCCTCGCCCAGGGCGAGGATGCAGCGCGCGGCGATGAAGAAATACATGCTGACCATGGCGATGGTCGCGGCCAGGGCCGACCCGGCCTCGACGGCGCGCAACGCGGCGGCGTCGGGAAGCCCCACCCATGCCTCGGTGGCGATGCCGCAGAGGGCGTGCATGCAGGCTCCCATCGACCAGACGCCGATGGCCCACAGATAACCTTTCTTGGTGCCCATCCAGTCGATGAAACGGCCCGCGAAGAGCATGCAGACGGCATAGACGATCGAGAAGATCGAAGTGATCAGCCCGTAGTGGTACTCGTTCCAGTGGAATTCGGGCTTGATGAACTCGTCCCACGTCAGCGAGAGCACCTGACGGTCGAGGTAGTTAACAGTCGTTGCGAAGAAGAGCATCGCACAGATGATCCAGCGATACTGCGTCATCTTCCCAGCGAGAGTCGATTTGTTGTTTGTCATTATGGGGTTTAATTAAGTAGTGTTCAGGAATTGGTGAGCCGTAGGAACGGCGTCCGGCGGCGGAGCGGGGCCGCCGCCGGACTACCGAACTTACGGAATCGGTTTTAACGCACCCGGGCAATCACGTCCAGAGCGAAACGGCATTTTTCGGTGATTGCCGCCCAGTCCTTCGCGGCGACGACCTCTTTCGGGAAGAGCTGCGAGCCCATGCCCACGCAATAAACGCCGGCCTTGAACCACGCCGTGAGGTTCTCCTCGGTGGGTTCCACCGCTCCGGTGGCCATGATGTTCGACCACGGCAGCGGGGCCTTGACGTTCTTGACGAACGACGGACCGCCCACGTTGCCCGCGGGGAAAACCTTCGTCAGGTCGCAGCCCAGTTCCTGCGCCGTGCCGATCTCCGTCACCGAACCGCAGCCAGGGGTGTAGGGAACCAGATGGCGGTTGCAGACCCTGGCCACCTCGGCGTTCAGGTAGGGACCCACGACGAAGTTGGCGCCGTACTGCATGTACATCGCGGCCGTCGGGGCGTCGACCACCGAACCGATGCCCAGGATCATCTCCGGGCACTCCGCGGCGGCGAATTTCACCAGACGGATGAACACCTCCGAAGCGAAATCGCCGCGGTTGGTGAACTCGAAAGCGCGCACGCCGCCTTCGTAGCAGGCTTTCACGACCTGCTCGGCCACGTCGGCGTCGGCATGATAGAATACGGGAACCATGCCGGTCTTACCGATGGCCTCCAGAACTTGCATTTTATTGAAGCGAGCCATAATTTTTAATTCTTAATTTTTCATTTTTAATTATCTCTGCACCCGTCCGCTGGCATTGCCTCCGGCCAACGACTCGACCTCCTCGGCCGATACGAGGTTGAAGTCGCCGTTGATCGTGTGCTTCAGGGCCGATGCCGCCACGGCGAACTCCAGGGCCTCGCCCTGCGTCGGCTTGGTCAGCAGGCCGTGGATCACGCCGCCCGAGAACGAGTCGCCGCCGCCCACGCGGTCGATGATCGGGTCGATGTCGTAACGCTTCGACTCGTAGAACTCCTCTCCGTTGTAGATCATGGCTTTCCAGCCGTTGTGCGTCGCCGAGAACGACTCGCGCAGGGTCGAGATCACATACTTGAACCCGAACGTCGCGGCCATCTGGCGGAAGATGCCCTTGTAGCCCTCGGCGTTGGTCTCGCCGCCCTCAACATCGGCGTCGGGCTTGAACCCGAGGCACAGCTCGGCGTCCTCCTCGTTGCCGATGCAGACATCGACGTACTGCATCAGGGGCTTCATAATCGACTGCGCCTTCTCCTTGGTCCAGAGCTTCTTGCGGAAGTTCAGGTCCACCGACACCGTCACGCCGTGACGCCTGGCGGCCTCGCAGGCCAGACGGGTCAGTTCGGCGGCCTTGTCCGAAATCGCGGGCGTGATGCCCGACCAGTGGAACCAGTCGGCGCCCTCCATGATGGCATCGAAGTCGAAATCCTGCGGATCGGCCTCGGCGATCGACGAATGCGCACGGTCGTAGATCACCTTCGAGGGACGCATCGAAGCCCCGGTTTCGAGGTAGTAGATACCCACGCGGTCGCCGCCGCGGGCGATGAAATCGGTCCTCACGCCGTATTTGCGCAGCGCATTGACCGCCGACTGGCCGATCTCGTGCTTCGGGAGCTTCGAGACGAAGTAAGCCTCGTGGCCGTAGTTGGCGCACGAAACGGCCACGTTGGCCTCGCCGCCGCCATAGACGACGTCAAACGAATCGGACTGAACGAAGCGCGTGTTTCCGGGCGTCGAAAGACGCAGCATGATTTCACCTAATGTTACGATTTTCATGGTATTATGACAGCTTAAAATTTGAAATAGTCCTTGGCGTTGCGGTAGCAGATGCCCTCGATGATCTCCCGGCCGATGAAGTCGATCTCCGAGGCGGGCAGCAGGCCCTGCTCGATGTCGTTGCCGACGAGGTTGCACAGCGTGCGGCGGAAATACTCGTGGCGCGGGTACGAAAGGAACGACCGCGAGTCGGTCAGCATGCCCACGAAGCGGCTCAACAGACCCAGCGTCGAGAGGGCGTTCATCTGTTTCTCCATGCCGTCCTTCTGGTCGAGGAACCACCACCCCGATCCGAACTGGATCTTCCCGGCGCCGTAGCGGCCGTCCTGGAAATTGCCGATCATCGTGGCCACCAGCTCGTTGTCGCGCGGATTGAGGTTGTAGATGATGGTCTTCGCAAGGCGGTCGTTGCGGTCGAGCATGTCGAAGAATTTCGACATCTGCCTGCCGACCGCGAAGTCGCCGATCGAGTCGAAGCCCGTATCGGGACCCAGCCGGCCGAACATGCGGCTGTTGTTGTTGCGGATGGCGCCGTAGTGGAACTGCTGGGTCCAGCCGGCCTCATGGTCCATCGTGGCGAACTCGACCAGCATGGCGGTCTTGAACTTGCGGATCTCCTCGGGCGTCAACGTCTGCCCGCCGTATACATTATTAAAAATAGCGTCGATCTCGGCCTGCGTATAATCCTCGGCGTAGAACTCCTCGATGCCGTGGTCCGAAAGGCGGCAGCCGACCGACCCGAAGAACTCGTGACGCACGCGCAGCGCGTCGATCACATCGGCGAATTTCGTGATCGCGACGCCCGAAACCTCCGAAAGCTTCTCCATATAAGCGCGGAAATCGGCCGGAACCTCCACGGCCATCGCCTTGTCGGGACGCCACGTGGGGAGCATCCTGGTCGCAAAACCGTCCTCGCGGACCTTGATATGGTGTTCGAGCGAATCCACGGGATCGTCCGTCGTGCAGACCGCCTCGACGTTGTAGCGGCGCATCAGGCCGCGGGCGTGGTATTCGGGACGCTGCAACAGCGCCGTGCAATGGTCGTAAATTTCGCGGGCCGAAGCGGGGTTGAGCAGTTTCGTCACCCCGAAGGCGGTCTTCAATTCGAGGTGGGTCCAGTGGTAGAGCGGGTTGCGCATCGTATAGGGAACCGTCTCGGCCCACTTCTCGAACTTCTCCCAATCGGTCGTATCCTTGCCCGTGCAATACTTCTCATCGACCCCGTTGGTGCGCATGGCGCGCCATTTGTAGTGGTCGCCTTCGAGCCAGATCTTCGACAGGTTGTCGAAACGGTGATCCGAAGCCACGTACTCGGGAATCAGGTGGCAATGGTAGTCGATGATCGGCATCTTGGCCGCATGGTCGTGGTAAAGACGCTGCGCAGTCTCGGTCTGCAACAGGAAGTTGTCGTCGTTGAACTGTTTCATAAAAAATAAAAGCTATCGCGGTTAAATTTCTATACGTATCAGGCTCTTTTTCATAGCGTAAAATTAGTAACTTTCCGCCACTCGGAATATGAAAAATTACCGAATTAAATAGAATATTTGCCGTTTTGGTTGACCAATATACGGAAAAATTGTAAATTTGCCTACAAACAACGGAAAAACTTCAATTCTAATTTTATGAAAAAACCGATTATGTGGGTTGCAGCCCTCCTGACGGCCTCCTGCACACCCGCTTTGAAGGTCGAAGTCGCCAACACGACCCCGACCGAACGCGATGACGAAACCGTCGAAATCGCCTGGTCCGAAGTCGCCGCGCTCAAAGGTGTGACGCCGGACAACATCGTCGTCCTGAACGACGACAACGAGCAGATCCCCTCGCAGGTCCTCTTCCGCGGCGGAACGGAGCCGCAGGCGCTGATCTTCCAGACCGACGCCGACCCGATGGAAAGCAAGCGGTTCAAACTGGTCACAGGCCAGCGCGAGAACTACCCCGCCGAGGCGTTCGGCCGCACGGTTCCCGAACGTTACGACGACTACGCCTGGGAGAACAACAAGGTAGCCTACCGCCTCTACGGCCCGGCGCTCGAAACCTCTCCCGAGAAGCTCGTCACTCCGGGCATCGACGTATGGGTGAAGTGCACCGACAAACTGGTGATCGACGAGTGGTACGCCCGGGGCAACTACCACCACAACTACGGCGACGGCATGGACTGCTACAAGGTGGGCGTGACGCTCGGTTCGGGCGCATCGCTGCCCTTCGCCGGCGGTAAATTCTGGATGATGGGACACAACTACGCCACGGCCCGGACGCTCGACAACGGCCCGATCCGCACTTCGGTCGAATTGACCTACGCCCCGTTCGATGTCGACGGCACGCCCGTGACGCTCACCAAGATCATCTCGCTCGACGCCAACCAGCGCTTCAACCGCATGGACAACATCTACGAAGGAGCATTCGCCGAGATGCCGATCGCCGCGGGCTTCGTGCGCCACGACGTGAAACAGATGCAGCGCGGCGAAGGCTGGATGGCCCTATGCGAGGCCGTTTCGGACTCGAAGAACCCCGCACGCGACGGCGACATCTACCTGGGCGTGATCCTGCCGGGAGCCGAGATGCTTACGGACACGCTGGGCCACGCCGTAGCCGTCAAGGCCGTGAAACCCGGCCGGACGCTGACCTACTACGCCGGTTCGGGCTGGAGCCAGGGCGGCGTGGAGGACATGAAGGAGTGGATCGAAGAGATCGGGCAGGCGCAGGCCGCCGCCGTGACGCCGCTCAAAGTGACGGTCCTCAACTAAAAATCCGTCCAAAAAGGGCAGGCATGCCGTCCTGCTTTTTCCGAAAGGCCCGGTCCGACGACCGGGCCTTTCTCTGTCGGAACCCTTTCCCGAAGCGGGCGCAATCCGGCTTGCGATTGTCCGGCTTTTTATGTATATTTGTAACTCCTATTTCACAAAAATCATGGACAGACAAAAGATCGTTACCTTCGGGGAGATCATGCTGCGTCTCACGCCGCCCGACTACCTGCGTTTCAACCAGACGAACCTCTTCCGCGCCAGCTACGGCGGAAGCGAGGCCAACGTCGCCGTATCGCTGGCCAACTACGGCCTGCAAAGCGAATTCGTCACCCGCCTGCCGGACAACCGGGTGGCCGACGCCTGCATCGACGACCTGCGCCGCTACGGCGTACGGACGGACGCCATCCTGCGCGGCGGCAAGCGGCTCGGGATTTACTACATGGAGGAGGCCGCCGCGATGCGCTCGTCGCACGTCGTATACGACCGCGCCGACTCGGCCTTCGACACCCTGCAACCGGGGATGATCGACTGGGACGGAATCTTCCGCGGCGCCTCGTGGTTCCACTGGTCGGGGATTTCGGCCGCGGTGAGCGCCGGCACGGCGGCCGTGTGCGCCGAGGCGATTGCGGCGGCGCACGCGGCGGGACTGACCGTCTCGTGCGACATCAACTACCGCAAGAACCTCTGGAAATACGGCAAGGAGCCGCAGGAGGTGCTCCCGCCGCTGATGGAGCAGTGCGACGCCTTCTTCGGCACGGACGACGAATACGAAAAGGTGCTCGGCATGCAGCTGCCGCAGTTTGCGGCCCGCGACGCCGCCTACCGTCCCGATACGGCGGGTTACGAACGGGCCTCGGCGGAGGTTGCGGCGCGCTTCCCCCGCTGCCGGAGCATCGTCTTCGGACTGCGCAGCGTATTGAGCGCCAACCACCACCTGATCTCGGGAACGCTCTACACGGGCGGACGTCTGCACTCCACGCGGGTTTACGACATCGACCCCGTGGTCGACTGCGTCGGCGTGGGCGACGCCTTCGTGGGCGGATTGCTCTACGGAATGGCCGCGCATCCCCACGACGCCCAGTTTGCGCTGGACTTCGGAACCGCGGCCTGCGCGTTGAAAAACACCGTGCCGGGCGACTACAACCAATTCACGGCCGCAGAGGTCGAACAGCTGGCCCGCGGCTCCGTCTCGGGCCGCATCGCCCGCTAACCGGCGTAAGACGCCGGATTCAGGGTGCGGCCGGTTTACCGGAACGCTGCTCCTCGGCTCCGCGCCCGCACGGCCAAAAGGCGGGATTCAGGGTGCGGGGCGTTTTCATAATGCCATTTACCCCCCCCCTCCATATGCAAAAAAGCCCGGCTTTCCAGCCGGGCTTTTTTCATAACGCCTGCCGAACGGGCGGCAGCGCAACTCCGTTCAAAGAGCGGGACCGGCGAACCATCGCCGCTGAATCCCGCACGTCAAGCGGCTATTCGATGCCTTTCACCTGCTTGTAAAGGGCATTGTAGGTGTTGTACTTCTCCATGATGCCGGCCTCGTCGCGCAGACGGAAGCAGATGGATTTGAGGAACTCCAGCGTATCGACATCGTCGGGTTTGATCTGGTGCGCCTTCTCGAACCAGGGCACAGCATCCTTGTAGACATCGTTGACGACTTTCAGATCGGCGTCGTAAACCGCCTGGCTGCTGTACTGCTTCTCGTTCATCTCCTTGTTGAGCGCGTCGCCCTTGATCGTATAGAACACACCCAGGTAGTAGTTGCCCTCGAACAGGTCGGGCTTCAGCTCCACGACCTTCTTGAACGATTCGATGCTCTGATCGTAGTCCTTCAGCGCGTAGAAGATACGGCCGCGGCCGAACCAGAGGTCCACGTTCGACGGATTGTCCTCGATGGCCTTGTCGATCAGCGCGATCAGGTCGGCGGGGTCGCCCACGCCCTGCTCCGCGGTGTAAAGCTGCATCAGGCCGTCGAGAATGCGCTCGTTCTTCGGGAACTTCCCGATACCCGTCAGCAGCACGTCCTTCGCTTTCATAATATTTCCCTTGTCGAGGTCCTTCTGTCCGTAGAGGCAGTGGAAGAGGTAGTAATAGATATTACCCTCCTCGTCGGCATAGCCCAGGTCGATGGCCTTGGTCAGGTACTCGCCGCCCTTGGCGAACGACTTGGGGTTGTTCGAGCCGTCGACGGTCAGCAGGTAGCCCGCATAGTAGAGCAGCGCGGGGTCGGCCTTCTCGTAAGCCGGGCTGGACTGCGCCTCGAAAGCCGTCACGTAAGCGTCTGCGGCCTCGACGTAGTTGCCCGAGTCGATGCCGACGTTGCCCACCTGCGAGCAGAAGTCGCTGACCTGCTTCAGACCCTCCTTGACCTTCTCGGCCGTCTTGGGATCGAGTTCATAAGCCTTGTTGTAAGCCTCGATGGCCTTCTTGGGAGCGTCTTTCAGCACCCATTTGCTCTGCTTCCACGTCACGACCTTGTTGTCCTTGACGTAAGCCGTGAAATAGGGATACACCCATGCGTCGTACTCCGTGCCGTTGAGCGTCTCCTTCGTCGTCGACTTGGGTTCGCCGACAGCCAGTTTCAGCATCGTCGGTTCCATGTTGGCGAAGATGCTCTTCGTAGGCTCCACGGCCACCTCGTAGAAAGCCTTGCCGCGGGCGAGCCACGTCGCGGCCTTCGCCGCCTTCTTCTCGTTGGCAATGTCGGCGTCGCTCTTTTCGATCTTGGCGAGAAGGGCTTCCTTGTTCACTTTCTGGGCTTTCACGGCGGGAACTGCCACGAGCAGCGCCGCAAGAGCCGTCAAAATCGTTTTCTTCATGGTAAACTGAAATTTTAAAGTTTTGTTGTTTCTTTTTCTTATTCCTCCGCGGGGGCGGCTCCGGGGGTTTCGCCTCCGGTCTCAACGCCTTCCGCGGGCTGCACTTCCTCCTCTTCCCCGGCAGCCGGCACGGCCATCACCGAAGCAATGGCGTCGCCCTCGCGGAGGTTGATGATACGCACGCCCTGCGTAGCGCGGCCCGCGAGGCGGATCTGGCTGACAGCGGTGCGTATGGTGAGTCCCGAACGGTTGATGATCATCAGGTCGTTGTCGTCGGTAACGGCCTGTATCGAAATTAGTTTGCCTGTCTTTTCCGTAATGTTGATGGTCTTCACGCCCTTTCCGCCGCGGTTGGTGATGCGGTATTCGTCCAGATCGGTACGCTTGCCGTAGCCGTTCTCGCTCAATACCAGCACGTCCTGCTTCGAATCGGGTTCCACGCAGATCATGCCGACCACCTCGTCCCCGTCCTCGATCGAGATGCCGCGCACTCCGGCGCCGACACGCCCGATCGGACGCACCGTCGATTCGTTGAAACGGATGGCCTTGCCGTCGCGGGCGGCGATCATCACCTCGGCGTTGCCGCTGGTGAGCTTGGCCTCGATCAGCTGGTCGCCCTCGCGGATGACGATGGCGTTCACGCCGTTCTGGCGCGGACGCGAGTAGGCCTCCAGTTTGGTCTTCTTGATCGTGCCGTCCTTGGTGCACATGATGATGTAGTTGTTGTTCACGTACTCCGCATCGGCCAGGCTCTTGACGTTGATGTAAGCGCGGACCTTGTCGTCCGGCTCGATCTGGATGACGTTCTGGATGGCGCGGCCCTTCGACGAACGGGCGCCTTCCGGAATCTCGTAGACCTTGAGCCAGAAGCAGCGGCCCTTTTCGGTGAAGAAGAGCATCGTATTGTGCATCGAAGCCACGTAGATGTGCTCGATGAAGTCCTCGTCGCGCGTGGCGCTGCCCTTGGCCCCCACGCCGCCGCGGTTCTGCGTGCGGTATTCGGCCAGCGGCGTGCGCTTGATGTAGCCCATGTGCGAAATGGTGATCACCATGTCGTCGTCGGCATAGAAATCCTCGGGATTGAACTCCTCCGAAGCGTAGACGATCTCCGAGCGGCGTTCGTCGCCGTACTTCTCCTTGATCTCCAGCAGCTCGTCCTTGATGATCTGCATCTGCATGCCGACGTTCGCAAGCACCTCCGTCAGGTGGGCGATCAGCTTCTCCAGTTCGTCGCGCTCGGCGAGCAGCTTGCCCCTTTCGAGTCCCGTTAGGGCGCGCAGGCGCATTTCGATGATGGCCGAAGCCTGGATGTCCGACAACTCGAAACGCTCGATCATCGTCTGCTTGGCGGCGTCGGGCGTCTGCGAGGCGCGGATGATGCGCACGATCTCGTCGATGTTGTCCTGCGCGATCAGCAAACCCTGCACGATGTGCAGACGCTCCTCGGCCTTGCGCTTGTCGAAGCGCGTGCGGCGCACGACGACGTCGTGGCGGTGCTCGATGAAGTATTTGATCAGGTCGCGCATCGGCAGCATCTGCGGCCGGCCGTTGACCAGCGCGATGTTGTTCACGGCGAACGACGTTTGCAGCGGCGTGTTCTTGAACAGCGTGTTCAGCACCACGCTCGCAACGGCGTCGTGCTTCAGGATAATGATGATCCGCAGGCCGTTGCGGTCCGACTCGTCGTTGATGTAGGAGATGCCGTCGATCTTCTTGTCGTTGATCATGTCGGCGATCTTCTTGATCATCTCAGCCTTGTTGATCATGTAGGGAATCTCCGTGATGACGATGCACTCGCGGCCGCTGGGCGTATGCTCGATGTCGGTCTTGGCGCGCATCATCACGCGGCCGCGGCCCGTCAGCATCGCCTCCTTCACTCCCTCGTAGCCGTAGATGATACCGCCCGTGGGGAAGTCGGGACCCTTGACGTAGTGCAGCAGCTCCTCGCCCGTGATCTCCGGGTTGTCGATATAGGCGCAGCAGGCGTCGACCACCTCCGAAAGGTTGTGCGGAGCCATGTTCGTGGCCATACCGACGGCGATACCGCTGGCGCCGTTGACGATCAGCAGCGGGATTTTCGTGGGCAGGACCGTGGGTTCGGGAATCGTGTCGTCGAAGTTCAGCGTCCAGTCGACCGTCTCCTTGTCGATGTCGGCCATCACTTCGTCCGTGATTTTCTTCATGCGGGCCTCGGTGTAACGCATGGCGGCAGGCGAGTCGCCGTCCATCGAACCGAAGTTACCCTGTCCGTCGACCAGCGGGTAGCGCATCGACCAGTCCTGCGCCAGGCGGACCATCGCGTCGTAGACCGACCTGTCGCCGTGGGGGTGGAACTTACCGAGCACGTCGCCGACGATACGGGCGGACTTACGTGTGGGTTTGTCGGAGTAGAGGTTAAGCTCCGCGCTCATATCGTAGAGGATGCGGCGGTGCACGGGCTTCATGCCGTCGCGCACGTCAGGCAGCGCACGCGACACGATGACCGACATCGAATAGTCGATGTACGCCGATTTCATCTGCTCTTCGATATTGATGGGGATGATACGCCCCGTCAAACCGGCATTCTTTTCTTCTTCAGTTAACATATTAATACTTAATTCTGTTATTCTTCGTCTTTCCGTTTCGAAGCAGGCTTTCGCGGCGTCCCGCCGCGTTTACATACTTGGCCCGCTCCGGCGCCCGCCAAGACGGGAGCCTCGTCGCATCGCGACCGGAATTTCGACCGAATTATCTCCAATTCAAATTTTCAACGCTCACAAGCGCCGCAACCGGCCCGTTGATACCCGTCGAAAATTACCGTTCTTTTAACGAACAAAAATACGATTTATTTCCGGTTTGAGCAACTTTAGGGGAATAAATCTGCTTCGTGCGCGCGATATTTTCAGCGGACCACCCCGTTTTTGCCCCTTTTCCGGCGATCTGACGGCCCGAAAAAAATCTCCCGGCAAACTGCCGGGAGAAAAGGCCGAAAAACACGATGCCGTCCGACATTCGAAAATTAGATAAAAAAGCACTTCAAACCATAGAAATTATCGCCTTTTTTCGCTATATTTGATTCAAATTAAAATTCATATCCATTTAGTTTAATTAAGTAAAACAAAACAGCAACACCCATGAAGAAACTTTTGTGTGTAACTATTGCTCTCTTGTGCACCGCGACCATGCAAGCACAGGAAGAGGAGAAAGACGTGACGAAATTTCTCGGCATTCCGGTTGACGGATACAAACCCGCCATGATTGAAAAACTGAAAGCCAAAGGGTTTACATCCACTACCTGGGATAAAGATGTTTTGGAAGGCGAGTTCAACGGAGCAGATGTCCAAGTATCCATTGCGACAAACAACAATAAAGTTTGGAGAATCATGTTGGCAGATAAAAACAATCGAGGTGAAACAGATATAAAAATCCGTTTTAACGAACTTTGCCGACAATTTGGGAATAATTCAAGATATACGCCCATGACCGACGAGGAACAAACAATTCCCGACGATGAAGACATTTCCTATGAAATAACAGTCAACGACAAACGCTATGAGGCTGGTTTTTACCAAATGCCAGACTCCGTAACCATATACAACGAATCGAAGCAATCACTGCTATCCCAATACACACAAGAACAACTAGACAAACCAACGAAAGAAATATCACGAGAGATCTATCTTCAATATCTCTTTAATAAATTAGCCTACCTAAATAATAAAGTTTGGTTTATGATCGCAGAATACGCTAGGAAATATTACATTTGTATGTATTACGACAACGGTTATAATAAAGCCGACGGCGAAGATTTGTAATAATAGTCAGACCGAAAACACATCGGGCCACCATGTACGCAATCGCATGGCGGCCCGGTGTTTTATTTCATCAAAAATTACCGAAAATCTATGAATTCATATCCGGCATAGGCATTTTTATCGAACCGCCGGACGTGCCCAGCGAGGGGCGCGACCTCCAGCACGTTCACCAGCACCTGTTCGCCGTCGTAGTCGTACGAAAGCGAGCGGGGGCGCATCGTAGCGGTGTCGACCGTCAGCGTGACATCGCCTGCCGGGGAGTCGTTCCCGGCGGCGGGCGTCAGCCGCACGACGGCGCGGCCGTCGGCTTCGGAGACGAGCGACGGCGTATATTCGCTGCCCAGAAAATCGAAGGCCCGGACCGGATTGTTCAGGATGTTGCGGCTCGCGGTGTCGACCTCCGTAACGGTCACCTCGCGGCGGCGGTTGTCGACCTCGCGGCGCACGGCTCCGTCGGCGAAAACCTCCGCGTCGCCCAGCACGAGGTAATAGCTGTCGCCTTCCACGACATAGCTGCCGCGGGCTTCGTAGTCGCCCGAGACGACCCCGAACTTCACGCCATAGCCGTCCATCGCACGGAATCCCGCCGCAAGGCGTTCCAGTATCTCCGTGGCACGAGGCTGCGCCGCATTGCCTTGCAATATGCCGCAAAACAATACGGCAATGAAAAACAAACAATGAAAAATGAAAAATTTTCGTCTCCCCATAGCGTCAGCTCCCGCAATTTTCAATTCCTAATTTTTAATTCTTAACCACAGGAACTGGGATTGTTTTAAGCCGAGGACTTAAAACAATCCCAGTTCCTGCAATTTCGCCTCCAGCGAAGGCAAGTCGTGGTAGAGGATGTCGCGCGGTTTGGCCCCCTGCTGGCGGCCGACGATGCCGGCCCTTTCGAGCTGCATCATAATGCGGCCGGCGCGGTTGAAGCCCACCTCGTAGTTGCGCTGGATCATCGAGGTCGAGATCTGACCTCCGGACACGGCGTCGCGGGCGATCTCGGCAAAGAGCGAGTCGTATTTCACGGGCGCCGAGGACTCCTCGCTGCCCATTTGAGCGTCGCCGCCGTCGGGCGTATAGTCGGGCAGCGTGTAGGCCTCGGTGTAGCCCTGCTGTTTGGAGATGTATTCGCAGATGCGCTCGACCTCGCGGGTCTCGACCAGCGCACACTGGATACGCGTCAGGTCGCCGTCCTTCGAGAAAAGCATGTCGCCCCGGCCGATAAGCTGATTGGCCCCCGGCTGGTCGATGATCGTGCGCGAGTCGATCATCTGCATCACGCGGAAGGCGATGCGGGCCGGGAAATTGGCCTTGATGCCGCCCGTGATGACCTTCACGTCGGGACGCTGCGTGGCGATGATCAGGTGGATGCCGATGGCGCGGGCTTTCTGCGCGAGGCGCATGACCGGTCCCTCGACCTCGCGGGCCGTCATTATCAGGTCGGCGAACTCGTCGACCACCACCACGATATACGGGAGGTAGCGATGTCCGTTCATCGGATTCAGCCGCCGCGAGGTGAATTTCTCGTTGTACTCGGCGATGTTTCGCGCCCCGGCCTTCTTACACAGTTCCAGACGGTTGTCCATCTCCGTACAGAGCGAGTTGAGCGTGTAGACCGCCTTCTTGGGGTCGGTGATGATCGCGTCGTCCTCCGACTCCATCTTGGCCAGGAAATGGCGTTCGATCTTGGCGTAGAGCGAGAACTCGACCATCTTGGGGTCGATCATCACGAACTTCAGCTGCGCGGGGTGTTTGCGGTACAGGAGCGAGGTGATGATGGCGTTCAGCCCCACGGACTTGCCCTGTCCCGTGGCTCCGGCGACCAGCAGGTGCGGCATCTTGGCCAGGTCGAAGACGTAATTTTCGTTCTGGATCGTGCGCCCGATCACCACCGGAAGCTCGGCCTTCGACTCCTGGAAACGCAGCGAACGCACGGCCGAATACATCGAAACCACCTGCTTGTCGCGGTTGGGAACCTCGATGCCGATGGTTCCCTTGCCCGGAATCGGCGCGATGATGCGGATACCCAGTGCCTTGAGGCTCTGCGCAATATCGTTTTCGAGGCCCTGCACCTTCGAGATCTTGATTCCCTGCGCCTGCACGATCTCGTAGAGCGTCACCGTGGGACCCACCGTGGCCTTGATGCGCTGGATGGGAATGCCGAAGTTCTTGAGCGTATCCTCGATTTTGGTCTTGTTCTCGAAAATCTCCTCGTCCGAGACCTCCGAATCGGAAATGTAGTCCTCCAGCAGCGTCACGGGCGGCTTGCGGTAGTTCACCAGGTCCTTCAGCGGGTCGTAGCTCTCCGTGGGGATCGCCTTCTCGTCGAGAAGTTTCGCCTCGTTGGCCTCGACCGTCACCACGACGCCCTCCGGCTCCGCGGCGGGCGCGTCGTCCAGCACGGTGATCTCGGTAAAGGGCGCATCGGGATCGGACTGTGCGGCCTCTCTCTCCGGAACCTCCTCCGGGGCAGGCTCCGCAGCCACGGCGTCGCGCACCGCAGGGCGTTCCAGCTCGACCAGCCCGCTGCGGCCGATCACCACACGGCCCTCGGGACGCGAAAGGTCCACCTCGATGAACTCCCCGTCCTCCGCGGGAGGGGGCGTCTGCTCCGCGGCAGTCTCCCCGGCGACGGGTTTCCCGTCGGGCGTCAGTTCGAGGAAGGGATTTTCGTCCTCTTCCGGCACGGACTTCCGAGCCGCAACGGGCTCCGACGGACGTTCCACACGGATCGGGGCGGGTTTTTGCGCCGCGGGTTCCGCCGCTTTCGACGGCGCGGGCTGCGGTGCGGCCGCCTTCGGCCCGGGTTTCGGAGCCGGTTCGGGAACATCCTCCGCAGCCCCGTCCTCCCCGGCCGCACGTCCGTGCAGCACGACTTTGTGCTTGAGGATCTCGACGACCTTCCCGCTCTTGTCGACCACGACGTTGCCCGCCTCGTTGACCTTGTTGATGAAGTTGCGGTTGATGAAAACACCTGTCAGTATCCAGCCGCCGACAAGCAGGATCAGCGTTCCGAAAGCCCCGATATGCGTGCGCAGCAGGGCCGAAGAGGCGATGCCGAAAGCGCCGCCCCACCCCGTCGAGCAGCAGAGGCTCCAGCGGTTGGCGAAGGCGAATCCCAGCGTCAGCGACCCCAGGATCATAATCAGAAACAGCGAAAGGATCGAATGGTTGAACAGCAGCGGCCGCTGACGGACGATCCGCACGCCGACCAGCACGATCATCGCGGGAATCAGGATGCCGAAAAGCCCGAACGAATGATCGACCAGCAACATCCCCAGCCGCGCTCCGGCCCAGCCGCAGAGATTTTCCGGTTCGATGCCGAGCGTCACCCGTTCCTCGACCGATTTTTGCAGCCCGCTCTGGTCGGCGGCCCAGCTGAAAAACGAAAAGAACACCGCAGCGGCGGCGAACAGACCGATGAACAGCAGCAGCAGTCCGGCGATCCAGCGCGCACTGTCGCTGTTGGAACGCTGAACGGCCTGCCGGCTGTTGGAGGATGTATTTTTAGATGCCATTCCAGAATGTCGCTATTATCGAGCGAAGGTACGAATTTTTTCCGACAATTCCGGGACCGCAGCGAACTTTCTTGGCCGCCGGTCACGATTTTGACCGAAAATTGGCCTCCGGGAAAGAGGGAATCCATTACCTTTGCACACGGCTTCCGCACCGAAACGGACGACGGAGAGCCGGCAATCACGAAACCCGAACTGAAATGGAACTCAAGACAGAAACCAAAAAACACATCGTCTGGCTGGACGTCGTCCGGCTCGCGGCGATCCTCATGGTGATCGGCGTGCACTGCATCGATCCCTTCTACATCTCACCCACGATGCGGGACATCCCCGAGTACACCCGCTGGGCCGCCATCTACGGATCGCTGTTCCGCCCCTCCGTGCCGCTGTTCGCGATGATGACCGGACTGCTGCTGCTGCCCGTCGGCCAGCCGCTGGGCGCGTTCTACAAAAAACGCATCTTCCGCATCCTCTTTCCCGTCGTGATCTGGTCGGTGCTCTACAACCTCTTCCCGTGGTTCACGGGCGTCCTGGGACTGGACAAGAGCATCATCGGCGACTTCTTCTGCTACACCCAAGGAAGCGAATCGCAGGCGCTGGGCGACTCGCTCCGGGACGTGGCGATGATCCCCTTCCAGTTCAGCTTCAAGGAGAACCACATGTGGTACATGTACCTGCTGATCGGACTTTACCTCTACATGCCGTTCTTCTCGGCGTGGATCGAAAAGGCGGCCGCGAAGGAAAAGCGCGTCTACCTGGGCATCTGGTTCGCATCGCTCTTCATTCCCTACGCCACAGCGTACGTCGCCCCGTGGTTCGGCGTCGGCTACCTCTTCGGCGAAAGCACCTGGAACGCCTTCGGGATGTTCTACTACTTCGCCGGATTCAACGGCTACCTCGTCCTGGGCCACTACCTGAAAAAAGGCAACGGCTGGAGTTTTCCGAAAACCCTCGCGATCAGCGCCGTGCTGTTCGGCGCGGGGTATTGGGTCACCTACTCCGGGTTCGCCGCAGCGGCCGCCGACGCGATGTCGACCGAGGCGGACATGGAACTGTTCTTCACCTTCTGCAGCCCGAACGTGGCGATCATGACCGCCGCGGTGTTCCTGCTGTTCCAGAAGGTGCGGATAAACAGCGAGCGGGT
>ENA-UERW01000174-UERW01000174.1-human-gut-metagenome-genome-assembly--contig:-NODE-174-length-60562-cov-10.834504_pt1 | contig 60562 bp, 46 predicted proteins | sample MGYA00242994_ERZ507995 | MGnify/ENA primary metagenome ERZ507995 (study PRJEB26167, sample SAMN06115492) | human gut metagenome | host: Homo sapiens | place: China:Chongqing | collected 2015-04-26...
CGGTGTCGATGACGGTGAGGTTCCACCTGTTCCCATTCCGAACACAGAAGTTAAGCTCACTTGTGCCGAAGATAGTTGGCTGGAAACGGCCTGTGAAAATAGGTAGATGCCGGCTTCTCTTTTTTATTATGGCCCGTTGGTCAAGCGGTTAAGACAGCGGCCTCTCACGCCGTTAACGTGGGTTCGATTCCCGCACGGGTCACCAAAAAATGCTCCCCAGCTTAGGCTGGGGAGTTTTTTTGGTGCTTCCGTGCGAGGAATCGAACAGGACGGCCGCCCGCAGGCGGCAAAAAACAATCCTGCGGATTGTTTTTTAGTCCGCGGGAGATGGACGCACGGGTCACCAAAAAGCACTACTTCATTTGAGGTAGTGCTTTTTTCTTTGTATACGCTTTTTAATAGGTGTCGGGCGTAAAAGGTGACCCGTGCGGGAATCGAAAAGCCCGGGCCCCGCGTCCAGCGTACCGCGGGGCAAAAACAGCCCCGCGGGCTGTTTTTAGGGCGCGGGAGATTCCGCGCGGGCGGAAGCTGATGTGGCCGGGGTGGTTGGCGTGGGATGTTGTTGTTTAAGATTGGCGGAGAGCTTACGGAGGCGTGCGGGCCGGGCATGCCCGGCCCCTACTGGGTGGTTGAAGGAAAGCAGTCGGCAACAGGCAGGAATCCCTCCGGCGCTGCGGCGCAACCTCCCTTTGACAAGGGAGGCAAGGGGGCGGTCTGCAATATAATTGAATTGAAATTAGGAGCCACCACAGACACCTTGCATGAAAATGCAGGGCGTTTTTTATTGCGAATCTCCCGAAAACCGTCGCCCTTGCCCTTGCATAATTGCGCAGTTAGCCTTATAATATACTATAAGTGTATTATAAGGAGGGGTGTGCCACGCTGCAGACAAAACCACAAAAACAGGTGCTGGGAATCCTGGGAGGGCTGGGACCCGCGGCCAGCTGTTATCTGTATCAGATGCTGATCGACCACACACCCGCGACGTGCGACCAGGACCATATCGACATTGTCATCTCGTCCCGCGCGTCGACACCGGACCGCACAGCGTTCATCATGGGTAAAAGCAAGGATGATCCGTTTGCTGTGATGGAGCAGGATGGCTTCAGCCTGGTACACTACGGCGCAACGGTGCTGGCAATTCCATGCAACACAGCGCACTATTTTTATGACCGCCTGGCCGAGGCACTGCCCGTGCCTGTGCTGAACATGCCGCGGCTGACCGTGGCCGATGCTAAGGCGGCAGGCTGCACAAAGCTGGGCATTCTGGCAACGGACGGTACGCTGGCCGCCGAGACGTATCAGCTTGCCTGCCAGGCGCAGGGCATTGCTTGGGCGGTACCGTCGGAGGAGCACCAGCAGGAGGTCATGTCGGTCATTTATGACGACATCAAGCAGGGCAAACGCGCCGATATGGCAAAGTTCGGCGCGGCGGTGCACGACCTGAAAAAGCAGGGCTGCGACATGGCCGTGCTGGGCTGCACAGAGCTGAGCCTCGTTAAGCGGGACGAGCACTTGGGCAAGTTCTTCATCGACAGCACCGAGGTACTGTGCAGGCACGCGCTGGAGGCGTGCGGGGTGAAGCCGATAGGGTTCTAGCCCTATGCAGGGGTTGGGCATGATCGGCGCGCGATTTTCCCGCAAATGGTCGTCAAGGCACGGCTGCGGGCCGCAGATGTGCGGCCCCTGCGGACGCGCTTTGTAAAGGGGAAAGTGCCCGGGAAAGCGCGTAACTGCGGCGAACGGGCAGAACCCTTCCGGCCATCGCTGCGCTCGGCCACCTCCCCTGAAAGGGGGAGGCTTGCGGGGCGTCGGGGGACGCCGCTCCCTACAAGGCACGTCATAAACGTAAAAAGCACACCACACAGGTTTGTTTATATAAGGAGAGAAATCACAGATGGATCAGAAAAAATTCTACATTACAACGCCGATCTATTATCCCAGCGATAAGCTGCACATCGGCCATACCTACTGCACCGTCGCTACCGACGCTATGGCCCGCTACAAGCGGCTGCAAGGCTACAACGTCAAGTTCCTGACCGGCACCGACGAGCACGGCCAAAAGATCGAGCTGAAGGCCAAGGAGGCCGGTGTTACGCCGCAGCAGTTCGTCGATAACATCGTCGAGGGCCCCAAGGGCGTCAAGGATCTGTGGAAGCTGATGAACATCAGCTATGACCGCTTCATCCGCACCACCGACGACTACCATGTTGCCGCCATCCAGAAAATCTTCAAGAAGATGTATGAAAAGGGCGACATCTACAAGGGCAAGTATGTCGGCAAGTACTGCACCCCCTGCGAGAGCTTCTGGACCGAGAGCCAGCTCGTCAACGGCTGCTGCCCCGACTGCGGCCGCCCTGTTGTGGACGCCGAGGAGGAGGCCTATTTCTTCCGCCTGTCCAAGTACGCGGACCGCGTGCGTGACCTGCTCGTCAACACGGATTTCCTGCTGCCGCGCTCCCGCGTCAACGAGATGGTCCACAACTTCATTGACCCGGGCCTGGAGGACCTCTGCGTCTCCCGCACGAGCTTCAAGTGGGGCATCCCCGTTGACTTCGACCCCAAGCATGTCGTGTACGTCTGGATCGACGCGCTGTTCAACTACACGACGGCGCTCGGCTTCATGAACGACAAATATCCCGACAGCGACTACGAGACCTTCTGGCCTGCCGATGTGCATTTCATCGGCAAGGAGATCGTCCGCTTCCACTCCATCATCTGGCCCGCGATGCTGATGAGCATGGATATGCCCCTGCCCAAGCACGTCTACGGCCACGGCTGGCTGCTGCTGGACGGCGGCAAGATGTCCAAGTCCAAGGGCAACGTCGTTGACCCGTATCTGCTGGCCGAGCGCTACAGCGCCGACGCGCTGCGCTACTTCCTGCTGCGCGACTTCCCGTTTGGCTCTGACGGCAACTTCTCCAATGAGCTGCTCATCAACCGCATCAACATGGATCTGGCCAACGACCTCGGCAACCTGCTGAGCCGCACTACCGCCATGGCCGACAAGTACTTTGGCGGCAATCTGCCCATTGAGCAGGACGAAGGCCCCGAGGACGCCGCGCTGCTCGAGAAGGCCAGGGGTTTGCGTGACCGCTATGAAGCCGACATGGAGGCGTATGCCTTCCAGAATGCGCTGGCTGACGTGTTTGAGGTCATCGACAACGCAAACAAGTATATCGACGCTACCGCGCCGTGGGTGCTGGCCAAGAGCGAGGACTCCAAGCCCCGTCTGGCCCGCGTGCTGTACAATCTGGCCGAGACGCTGCGCATCTGCACCGTTTTGCTGCAGCCGTTCATGCCCACCACCTGCGAGAAGATCTTTGCCCAGCTGAATGTGGAAGCTGACGGCAAGACCTGGGACAGCGCCGCCGCCTTCGGCACGCTGCCCGCCAACGCCACCCTGCACAAGGGCGAGAACATCTTCCCCCGCATCGACGCCGCCAAGGAGCTGGCCGAGCTGGAGGCCCTGGAGGCTGCCCAGAAGGCCGCTGCCCAGGCTGCCAACGCCCCTGCCGAGGAGAAAGAGGAAAAGCCCGCCGAGAGCAGCGCGGCGTCCGCGGAGCTCATCGGTGAGCATGAGGAAGAAATCACGTTTGACGACTTCTGCAAGGTCGAGCTGCGCGTGGCCGAGGTCCGCGCCTGCGAGCGCATGAAGGAGAGCAAGAAGCTGCTGCACCTGACCGTGTTCGACGGCGAGCGCGAGCGCTGCATTCTGTCCGGCATTGCCAAGTGGTTTGCGCCGGAGGATCTGATCGGCAAGAAGATCGGCATCGTCGCCAACCTGGCCCCGCGCCCGATGATGAAGGGCAAGTACGTCAGTGAGGGCATGATCTTTGCCGCTGACACCGACGTGGACGGCGGCTGCTCCATCGCGTTCTTCCCCGACAACACCCCCGCGGGCGCACGCATCCACTAAGGTGAAGCATGCAGAAATCTAAACTCGACCAATTTTTTTCCATCCCGGCGGCAGCGGTCCTGATGGCCATTGTCTGCAATGTGCTGTGGGGCTCGGCGTTTCCGTTCATCAAGCTGGGCTACCGGCTGTTCGCCATTGATTCTGCCGATACCGCGTCGATTTTGTGCTTTGCGGGCGTCCGCTTCATGATAGGCGCGGCGCTGGTCTGGCTGGCGGGTCTGGCGCTGAACCACCGTCCGCTGCCGATGCCGTGCGGCAAAACACTGGCCTCGGCCTGCGGGCTGGGCCTGTGGCAGACCGCGGCGCAGTATATCTTCTACTACTCCGCCGTCGCGCTGCTGACCGGCGCTATGGGCGGCATCCTGAACAGCACCCAGAGCTTTATGGGCGTCATTCTGGCGCACTTCCTCTACGGCAATAAGGATCGCCTGACCCCGCGCAAGGCGCTGGGCTGCGCGCTCGGATTCGGCGGTGTGCTTGTCGCCACGCTGGGCAACCACGGCGGCGGCAGCGTCAAGGGCATGGCCTTTATGCTGATCGCGTCAGTCATCTTTGCGCTGGCCGGGCCGTGGAACAAGGCCGTCACCCAGCACGCGGACAGCTTCTCGGTCAGTGTGCTCAACCTTGGCGTCGGCGGATTGGCGCTGGCTGTTCTGGGCTTTGCGATGGGCGGCAGCCTGCACCCGCAGAGCGCCGCCGGTATCCCGGTGCTGCTGTTCCTTGCGTTCATCTCAGGCGCGGGGTATGTTATATGGGCGCTGCTGATGAAGAACAACCCGGTGTCCCGCATCGCGGTGTTCGGCCTCATCATCCCCATTATGAACGTCCTGCTGTCGGCGCTGCTCAACGGTGAGCCGCTGTTTGAGTGGAACTATCTGGCCGCGCTGGTGCTGGTCTGCATTGGCATCTTCCTGGTCAACCGCGCCCCGCAGACGCAGGAGACAAAGGCATGAACAACATTTTTGACACCCACGCGCACTATTCCTCCCGCCAGTTCGACGCAGATCGCGCCGAGCTGCTGACGGCGCTGCCCGCGGGTGGCGTGGTCGGTGTGCTGGAATGTGCCACGCATTCCGGCGATGCTGCGCAGGTTTTGGAGCTGGCGCACGCCGCGCCCTACTTCCACGCCGCGCTGGGCATCCACCCGGAGAGCCTGATCGAGGAGGACGCCGCCACGGTGGCCGTCTACCACGGGGACTGGCGTGCCGAGCTGGCCGCCATGCGCCCGCTGTTTGCGGATAAGGCCGTTGCGGCGGTGGGGGAGATCGGGCTGGACCATCACTGGCCCGTGCCGCGGCAGGAGCAGTACGACCTGTTTGAAGCACAATTGCAGCTTGCCAAGGAGTTCGACCTGCCCGTGTCGGTCCATGACCGCGAGGCCCACGCCGAAATGTACGAGCTGCTGCGCAAATACAAGCCCCGCGGCGCATTGCACTGCTACAGCGGCAGTGCCGACGACGCGGCCTGGCTGGTGGAGCAGGGCATGTACCTGGGCTTTGGCGGCGCCGTGACCTACAAGGGCGCGAAGCGCGCGGCCAGGGTGCTGGCGGCCATCCCGCATGACCGGGCCTTACTGGAAACCGACTGCCCCTACATGGCCCCCGAACCGGTGCGGGGCACCCGCAACGACAGCCGTAACATTGTCCATGTGGCCGCGTACATCGGCACGCTCTGGGATATGGACGCCCAGGCCGTGCTGGATCAGACCGCGGCAAACGCCAGGGCTTGCTTTGGCGTGTAACCTTTTTGGTATATTCGGTATGGCAAAAATCTGTGGGGGCGAGCATTGCCCGCCCGCAGGGAGCATCCCGCATAAAGGCGCGGGCGGCCAATGACCGCCCCTACATGACAACATGCCGCGTATGTATAAACAAATTTTTCAGGAGTGACTTACTATGAAAGCACGCATCCCTAAGCATCGCGAATTTATCATCGATTTCCCGCAGGATATGGACCCGGCCAAGGCTGACGAGGGCTGGAACAAGCTGAACGAGATCGTCGAGGAGTACAAGAAGGCCCACAACGGCCAGAGCGTCTACTCTGCGACCTTCATTGAGGACTGCGAGCCTGCCGTCAAGAAGCTGCAGGAGGAGTACGGCTTCAAGTACACGATCCAGGAAATCAAGTGATTTGCACCGGCGGACAACTGCGTCCGCCGGTTTTTGGTTTACACGCATGTAGGAGAAGGGGAGGACAAGATGGCCGCAAAGACTGTGATACGCCCGGCGGCGGAGGCGGATATTCCCGCCATTCTCGCGCTGTACCGCCAGCTGGACAGCGCTTTGGTTGCGATGCAGCCGGAGTTTTTCTGCGAGGGCCCGCGGGAGGAGGACGAGATCCGCAAGGCCATCCGTGCCGACGACGCGGATTTCCTGCTGGCGGAGCGCGGCGGCGCAGTTGTCGGCTTTGCGCTGGTCGGCTACGCGGGCTGGACGCCGGAGTTCAGCTGCGTTTTGCCCCACCGCTATGCGCGGCTGGAGGATCTGGCCGTGGACGAGGCCGTGCGCGGGCAGGGCGTCGGCGGCGAGCTTTTGGCCGCCGCCAAGCGCTGGGCACGCAACCGGCGCTTGGAGTACTTAGAGCTGAACGTGCTGGCCCAGAACGAGAACGCTATCCGGCTGTATGAGTCGCAGGATTTTGTCGAGGCGACGAAGGTTATGCGGTGTATGCTGTGACAGGAGACGGCAGCCTCCCGGAAGGTTGCTTTCTTTTCCGCTACCTTCCGCTGCCGCGCACCTCCGCGGGGCGTCGGGGACGCCGCCCCCTACAGCGGCGACCCGTAAGACTTCTCATTGCCGCCAACCTCCGCGGCGGCCTGGGGGCAGGCCGCCCTACATCCCACATTACCACATTCCGCAGCCTCCCGCTGCCGTTAAACCACCCATACCAAACAAAAAGCCGGGGCGAACATTTCGTTCGCCCCGGCGGTCTTACTTCTTCGGAGTCATAGCCTCATAACCCTTTTCGTTATTTTTCGGACTGTTTCCGCATCGTCATGGGAATCATCCTATCTTTACGCGAATTTTGATTGCCCTTTCAAGACCTTAACTAACTGTTCATTGGACTTACCCTCTGGTTCGTTATTTGCTCAAAAGCATTTGTGGAACGGAGTAATGTTTGTTATTAAGATCGTTCTTGGGGTAATGGGTCTGATGCCGAGGACCAAAGCCTCTTAACTCTAGTACATTGGAGTATCTCCTTATGGATCAGGTGAAGTTCAGGTACATCCTGTTCGGCGGAGTGGTGACGGTCATCTCTACCAGCCTTCTTTCATCCTAATCTATATCTCATGCGGGGGTCTGTTTTTTGACGGCCCCTGAGTCTGCTAAATAACTGCTAAGCAACCGTGCATCGCTATTTTTAAATCTTTTACAAGTTATGACTTGCGGCTTCGGATGCGGTTCTTGCGTTTTCAGCAGGCCCAGGCCCGCCGGTGATGAATGGGATCTTTGAAGTTTGCCATTGGACTTGAGCCTCCTTCCTTACGAAATACTGCCGGCGGCCTTTACAATTTCTTTCCGGTCTCTTCCTTTGCCCTCGTGCTGCTGGATCGGAGTCCCTGAAGTGCTTCCTTTTTCACTCCCCGACTTTGGGCAGCTTGCGGAAAATCTTCTTCAGGATGTCGATCTGTTCACGATGGGACTTTGCTGAAGAGCCTTTTGGAAAGTGGCTTCGCTTGGAGTTCTTATCTCCTTATCTCCGGCTGTTTTCTTTCTGTGACTATACTATACCACAGCCCTAAGGTTTCGTCTATTCGCAGACCGCACAACCTTTATATGCAATATTTGTGCATAATCAGGATTGAATAACACATAGTAAAAGTGGTATAATAGATATGTTGGGCGCGTGTACGCCAAAGCAAAGCCGCCGCTTCTTTTCCCAAGAAGCGGCGGCTTTTTGTTGTATTGGCTTCCCCTTTGGGGGAAGCTCAGCGTGTCGAAAAACCTCCCTCTGCGAGGGAGGTGCCCCGAAGGGGCGGAGGGAGAGAACCTTGCCATAGCCCGAAATATTTCGGACAGCCGTACAGTTCTCTCCCCCACCGCCTGCGGGCGGAGCCCCCTCGCAGAGGGGGCCAAGGGGTGAGCACACCTTTTTCGACAGGCTGGGCTTCCCCTTTGGGGGAAGCTGTCAGTGGCCCCGACCACTGACTGATGAGGGGCAAGTCTGCCATAGTCACCCGTTTGCGGGCAGCTACAAAAAACTTGCCCCTCATCCGGCCCTGCGGGACCACCGCACCCCTTCTGGCGCTGCGCGCCACCTCCCCGTATCGGGGGAGTCTGTCCCCAAGGGGGAAGGCTTTAGCTTTACTTTTACATCGTTTCCGGTGCGGTGACCTTGAACATCGTCAGGATGTTGTGGATGACGCCGCGCACAGCCAGGCAGAGCGCGATGCGGCCCTGCTGAACGGCACCCTCGGCATCCAGGATGCGGCAGGCGTTGTAGAAGCGGTGATACGCAGACGCCACGTCGATGCAGTAGCGGGTGATGCGCGCCGGGTCGTACTTCTCGGCGGCGGCGGCGATCTCGGCAGGGAAGGCGGCCAGCAGGCGGATCAGCGCCTGCTCGGCGGGGTCGGTCAGCACGCTGGCGTCCACGGCGTCCGCGCCCTCAAACTTCACGCCCTCGCTCTCGAGCTTTTTCAGCACCGAGCAGATACGCGCGTGGGCGTACTGCACATAGTAGACCGGGTTCTCGCTGTCGTTGCGCACGGCCAGGTCCAGGTCAAAGTCCAGCGTGGACGAGCTCTCGCGCTGGTTGAAGAAGAACCGCGCGGAATCAATGGGCACCTCGTCCAACAGGTCGGTCAGGGTGATGGCCTTGCCGGTACGCTTGCTCATGCGCACGGGCTTGCCGTCGCGCATGAGGTTGACCATCTGCATCAGCACGATGTCCAGACGGCTGCCGTCCAGCCCGATAGCGTCCATCGCGCCCTTCATGCGGGCGACGTGGCCGTGGTGGTCGGCGCCCCAGACGTCGATGGCCTTGTCAAAGCCGCGCACGGCCAGCTTGTTGTAGTGGTAGGCAATGTCGGCGGCAAAATAGGTCGGGATGCCGTTGGCGCGGACGAGCACCTCGTCCTTGGCCTCCTCCTCGCTGCCGTCGTCGGTCTTGCGCTTGTTGACGACGCCGTACTTGGCGGCGTACTGGGCGCTGCGGTACATGATCGCGCCGTCCTCGGCCTTGTAGCACGCGCCGGTCTCCAGCAGCTTGTCCACCACGGCCTTGACTGCGCCGGAGCTGTGCAGGTCGCTCTCGTGGAACCAGACGTCGTACTTGATGCGATACTTGCCGAGATCGCGCTGCAAACCGGCAATGTTCTTCGGCAGGGCATCGGCCACGATGGCCTTTTTCAGCTCGTCAAAGTCCTTGTTGACGTAAGCGTCGCCGTGGACCTCGGCAAACTCCTTGGCGCGGGCGATGATGTCCGCGCCCTGGTAGCACTCCTCGGGCAGCGGGCAGGCGTCCTCGCCCTTGTACAGCTGCAGATAGCGGATGGCCAGGCTCTTGCCGAACTTCTCGATCTGGTTGCCCGCGTCGTTGATGTAGAACTCGCGGGTCACGTCGTAGCCGGCCCAGTCCAGGCAGGCGGCCAGGCCGTCACCCAGTGCGCCGCCGCGGGCGTTGCCCATGTGCATGGGGCCGGTGGGGTTGGCGGAGACGAACTCGACGTTATACTTCTTGCCTGCGCCCGCGTCGGTGCGGCCATATTCGGGGTTGGCGACAGCGGCGCGCACGACGCTGGTGAACCAGTCCTGGCCCAGGAACAGGTTGATGAAGCCGGGGCCGGCGACCTCAAAGCGGTCAAACAGGCTGCCGTCCAGCTGCAATTTTGCGGTAATGGCTTCTGCGATCTGGCGCGGTGCCTTGTGGAAGGCGCGCGCACCGGCCATGGCCACGTTGGACGCAATATCGCCGTTTTTGACGTCAGCCGGGATCTCGACGATGAAGTCGGGCAGTGCGGCCTCGGGCAGGGTGCCGTCGACGACAGCCGCCTTGACGGCGTCGGTCAGCAGCGTGCGCGCCTGTGCCAGCGCCGCCGCCCGCGGGTTGTAGTTTTTATAATCCATGATGAACCTCCTGTGGGGGATTTTTCTATGATAACGCTGTAGGGGCCGGGCATGCCCGGCCCGCTGCTTTGCCTTTACAGGGCGCTTTCGGTAGGTTGAGGGCCGGACATGTCCGGCCCCTACAGGGAAGCGAATTTTTACGCCTCCGGCAGTTTATCCACCGTAATATCGACTAAGTTTCGGCTGATGAAGCTCTCGGCGCCGGAATCGAGGGTGTAGCTGAATTTCAGACTGCCGCCGTTCTCGTCGAGCCGCTGCTCAATGACGTCGGCGGCCACGCCCAGACTGACAGAGCCGTAGCCGGTCTCGTAATGGCAGAGATGGCGCGTGCCCTTCTCGATGATGAGCTGGCTCGACTGTTTGCCGAACCGCAGCATCGAGACCTTGCGCGCGTCCTCGGCCACCTTGACCGTCGTTGTGCAGCCCTCATAGCCGGTGGTCTCGGTCTCCTTGTAGACAATATAGTAGGCACCGTCCTTGTGGACGAGCGAGCCGCGGGTCATCAGCTCCACGGTATCCGTGTCGCCCCGCTGCTCCATCGTGCCCTTGATGGTGATCAGATAGTTTTCTTCCATGGTTATGCCTCAAAAGGGAAGTGTGCGGTCATGGGAAGCTCTCTCCCTCCGGCGCTGCGCGCCACCTCCCTCGCAGAGGGAGGCAAGGGGCCTTGGCCCCCTCTGCGAGGGGGCTCCGCCCGCAGGCGGTGGGGGAGAGAGCCTCGCCATTGCCGCTCATTTCCCCTAGTACGTCTCAATCGCGATTCTTTCCACCGTTCCGCCGGCGTACTCGCCCAGAAACGTGTGTGCCAATTCGTCAAAATTGTCGGGGGTGTCGCTGACAAAATACCGCGCGGTGCCGCCTGTTTTCTTGCCGTTCAGCAGCCCTAAATCGTCCAGTGCCGCCGCGGCGGCCTGCGCCGTGACCTTGCCGGAATCGACAAGATGCACATCGTCGCCCATAAAGTCCCCAATCATCTTTTTCAACAGGGGATAGTGGGTGCAGCCCAAAATCAGCGTGTCAACGCCCGCGTCCTTCAGCTCCTGCAGATACTCCGCAATGATCAGCTTTGTGACCGGGTTGCCGTCGTTGAAATAGCCGTTCTCGACCAGCGGCACAAACATCGGGCAGGCGCGGGCAAAAATCTGCACGTCGGGCATCATGTCGCGGATGATGGCGGCATACGATCCGCTGCGCACCGTGGCCGCTGTGCCGATGATGCCGATTTTGCGGTTCCGCGTCGCGTCCACCGCCGCGCGGGCCGTGGCACCCACAACGCCGGTAAACGGCACGGGCAGCCTGGCAGCCTCCTCCGGCGGATAGGTCGAGGACACCGTGCCGCAGGCGGCAATGATAAATTTCACGTCCTGCTGCAATAAAAAGCGGATGTCCTGCCGCGCGTACTGGACAATGATGTCCCGCCCGCGGCTGCCGTAGGGCACGCGGCCCGTGTCACCGAAGTAGACGATGTCCTCGCCGGGCAGCACGCGGCGCAGCTGGCGCACGGCGGTCAGTCCGCCCAGGCCGCTGTCAAACACGCCGATGGGCCGTGTGTCCATCAGTAGGCCCCCTTCCGGCGGTGGACGGCCAGCGTCAGCAGCTTGTCGACCAGCGCAGGATAGCTGTAGCCCTCGTGCTCCATCAGCTTGGGGTACATGCTGATGGACGTAAAGCCCGGCAGGGTGTTCAGCTCATTGCAGAGCACCCGCCCGGTGCCGCGCTCAACGAAGAAGTCGCAGCGGGACAGGCCGGAGCAGCCCAGCGCCAGATACGCCTTGCGGGCCTCGGCGCGGACCTCGTCGAGCTTTTCCTCGCTCAGATGCGCGGGGATGACGGTCTGGGACACGCCGTTTTTGTACTTGTCGTCGTAGGTGTAGAACTCGGCCCCGGCCAGGATCTCGCCCGGGCGGGTCGTGGAGACGGTGGACGGGTCATCGGGGTTGCCGATGGCGGCGCACTCGACCTCCTGCGCGTCCACGAACTCCTCAAACACGACCTTGTCGTCCTCGCGCAGGGCGATTTCGACGCCCTTTTCCAGCGCAGCGCGGTCCGCAACCTTGGAGATGCCGACGCTGGACCCCGCGTTGGCGGGCTTGACGAAGATGGGGTAGCCGAGCTTTGCCTCGATGCCGTCCAGCACTACGGGGCCGTTCAGCTCCAGATCGGCGCGGCTGGCGGCGACCCACTTGCAGTGGGGGACTCCGGCGGCGTCCATCAGGGCGTTGGCGACGGCCTTATCCATGCAGACGGCGCTGCCCAGCACGCCGCAGCCTACATAGGGGATGCGGGCCAGCTCAAACAGACCCTGGATCGTGCCGTCCTCGCCGTTTTTGCCGTGCATGACGGGTGCGCAGATGTCAATGTGCACCAGCTCCGCCCTGCCGTCCTTCAGCAGCCAGATGCCGTGGTCCTTCCGGTCCGGGCTGAGCACGCAGGGCGTGCAGTCGCCCTGCTCCCAGCTGCCGTCGGCCATGGTTTCGGGCGTGGGGCGGCAGGCCAGCCAGCGGCCATCCTTCGTGATGCCCACGGGGAAAACCTCATATTTGTCCGCGCAGGGCTCCTGACCCAGTGCGCGCAGCCAGGCCGAGGCCGACACGCAGCTGACGTCATGTTCACTGGAAACGCCGCCGAAGAACAGTGCGACGCGCAGCTTGGAATTTGTATTCATCAAAAAGACTCCCTTTGTTCAATGTGGCCGTGCCCTTTGGGCACACTACAAGTCTTCAGCTTATTATCATAACATATTATGCGTGCGTTGGCTAGATTATTTTTGGAAAATTTCTGAACCGGGAACAGAAGTCCGTAGGGGCCGGGCACGCCCGGCCCGCAGCCTTGCCGTTGCCACCCATTTATCTTTTACATTGTAGGGAGGGGTCTTGACCCCTCCGCTGCCTTCCGCCGCCGCGCACCTCCGCGGGGCGTCGGGGACGCCGCCCCCTACAGCGGCAATCCGTAAGGCTTCTCATTGCCGACAACCTCCCCGGCGGCCTGGGGGCAGGCCGCCCTACATCCCACATTACCATATTCCGTAGGGGCCGGGCATGCCCGGCCCGCGGCCTTGCCGTTGCCACCCATTTATTTTTGCATCGTAGGGAAGGGTCTTGACCCCTCCGCCGCCTTCCGCCGCCGCCAACCTCCGCGGGGCGTCGGGGACGCCGCCCCCTACAGCGGCAACCCGCATGGCTTCTCATTGCCGCCAACCTCCCCGGCGGCCTGGGGGCAGGCCGCCCTACATCCCACTTTATCACAGTTCGCAGGGCGGGGGCCCTCACCCCGCCGCAGCTCTCCCCCCCCAAAAAAATAAAAAACCGGCCCGCCACACCCGGCGGGTCGGTCAGTCGTCCAACCTGATTTTATAACGCTTGATCAACGCGGCCTGGTCCAGCAAAAAACGCTTCTGGCTGGGGGTGAAGCTGCGGTAACACGTCAAAAGCTGGCGCTCGTCATCGACGGCGGGGGTCTCGTGCCCCAGCAGATAGTCAATGCTCACGCCAAAATAATCCGCGATCCGCCGCAGCGTGTCATAGTCCGGCTCACGGATGCCCTGTGCGTAGTTGCTCAACGTGGACGCACTAAGGCACAGCTTGGGTGCAAGGTCTTTGAGCTTGATTTCCTCGCAATCAATTAGATAGCGTAATCTTTCGTTAAAGTTCATAAAAAGTGCCCGATTTCCTATAAATTCTAAGCTAGAGAATAGCAAAAAAACACAAAACGGGTTTTTACAGCACGTTTTGGCTTGACAAAACACGAACTGTGTTATAAAATGACGATATGAAATGCCGATGAGGTCTTGAAGTGTCGGCACAAAGACAAACAACTGGAGGAAAACAAGATGTTCAAAAAACTGAAAGACAAAAAGGGCTTCACCCTCGTCGAGCTGATCGTCGTTCTGGTCATCCTGGCAATCTTGGCCGCTCTGCTCATCCCAGCTCTGACCGGCTACATTGACAAAGCCAACAAGGAGAAGGTCGTTTCTGAGACTCGTATGCTCGTTATGGCTGCTCAGACGGAAGGCACTGAAGCGTATAGCAAACTCACGTCTGGTGGCAAGACCCCGACTGCCGATGAAATTGCGGAAGAGGTTGGCAAGAATGGTGATGAACTTCTGAATCTTGCTGAAGTGTCCGGCAACTTTGACATCACATATAACGATGATGCTTCCGTTAAGGCGGTGGCTTACACAAACGCAGGCTATACTTGCGTTTACGCCAATAAGAATTACGAGACCGTAAAAGTCGGTAAGGGTGGCGTAACTGTTGATAGTGTTAAATATGCTGACCAGACCGCAAAGAATGCCGGCGGCAAGGCAATCACAGTAACTACCAAATAATAAGAACGCGATTTTCTCCCACCACCTCCCGTGGTGGGATTTTTTGTTGCCGCCTACCTTATTATACCCGCCGCAGCGCTGCCGGGAGATTTGTAGGGAGCGGTCTTGACCGCTCCGCAGGCCGTCAAAAAATTGCATTCCTGCCTTATTGCGTGTGTAGGGGCGACCATTGGTCGCCCGCCCACTTACCGCCGCAACGCATTTTCCGGGACGGTTTTCTTGCAAGGCAAACGGGCACGGGCGAGCAATGCTCGCCCCTACAAGCGTTTTTCGGCAGTTCCGCGGAGGGGTCAAGACCCCTCCCTACAGAGCAAAAGGAAAAATCCGCATCAAAGGAAACGTGCCCGGGCCAGATAAATCCCGCCCCTGTGCACAAGAGGCAAAGCTGCAATAACGGCAAAGCTGCGGGCCGGGCGCTTGGCGGCGCACAACGAGCGCCGCCAGTTTGCAAGCAAACTCGCTCGTGCGGTTGTTTGCCCCGCAGGGGCAAACATTGTTCGCTCCACGCTCACAACCCCGCAATGCCCGGCCTCTACGCCCCTGTACGCTTTTCACTTCTATCTCCTCACTCCTCACTCTTTTCAGGTGCTCACCATGCCCCAAACTCCAAAGCTGTCTCCACAACAAAAGGTCGCCCTTGTGGAAAAAATCAAAGCAGGCGAGATCAGCCGCCAGGCCGCGGCGCAAAGCGTCGGCGTCAGCAACACCACTGTGCGCCAATGGCTGCGCATCTATGAATCCGAGGGTGCAGACGGCCTAGCACCCCGGGAAAAGTCCCGCCACCTTACCGCCGAGGAAAAGCAGGCCGCCGTGGCGGAGTACCTCGCGGGCGGGGTCTCGCTGTTTGACGTCTGCAAAAAGTACGGCATCCGCAGCCCGCAAAACCTGCAAAAGCTCGTGGAAAAGGCCCAGGCGGGCGGCGAGCTGCGCGGCTACCACGGCGCGTCCCGCCACAGGGGCGGCGCGTACACCACCGCCGCGGACCGGGAAAAGATCGTGCGGGAATGCCTGGCCGACGGCTGCGATTACGGCGCAGCTGCGTTAAAATATAACGTCGATTACAAGGCGCTGGTGCATTGGGTGGGGCAGTACCGTGCGGGCGCGGCCCTGCACGACGCCCGCCACAGCAGCGAGGGCACAAGCCGCGCCAAGGGCCGCGCCCGCGCCGTGCCGCCGATGCAGCGGATGGTCATGGTGCTGGACTGTCTGGAAAACCGGAAAAATTACGGCGCTATGGCGCAGAAATACGCGATAGCCTACCACCAGATCTACCGCTGGGTGCAGCGCTATCTGCAAGACGGCTGGCTCGGCATGAATGACCGCCGCGGCCCCGCCGACGACCCCGACCCGGCGGGGGAGTGGGGGAAGATCGCCCCCGCCGGTGAGGCCGACGCGGAGCTGTGGGTAGCCAAATGCAAAGGCGTACCGGAGGCTTTGCCCGCCATGCTGCGCCGCGCCGGGTACAGCTGGATGATGATTGCAAAAATTTTGTTTGATCTGGCGCGGATGTAGGGGCCGGGCATGCCCGGCCCTCAGCCTTGCGTAATTGCCCGTGAACGAGCAGCCGTCCACAGTTGCGGGCCGGGCATGCCCGGCCCCTACGGGCGCGCGCCGGGCAGCCTTACGGCGACAACCCGTTCACGGGCAGCAACCGCAAGCGCTGCCCTCATCAGTCAGCGGTCGGGGCCGCTGACAGCTTCAGTCTCCGCGCTAAGAGCGGCCTCCGGCGGTTGCGCTTCGACACGCGCCTGCGGGCGCAGCCCCGAGGGGGAAGCCGGGCGTGTGTACGGCAAAGCGGCGCCTGCCTTGCACGGTAGGGGCCGGGCATGCCCGGCCCTCAGCCTTGCGTAATTGCCCGTGAACGGGCAGCTGCCCACAGTTGCGGGCCGGGCATGCCCGGCCCCTACAGCGCTGCAAAAAACTTTCCAAATCCCCTTGACACGCCCATGCTTTTATGATAAACTATCCCTTGTAAAAAAAGCAGCAACCGGCAGTAGGCCGTCGGCTCACCTTGAGGGTTTGCAAAAGCCCCGGGTCATACCATGATTACGCACGACAGGTGCGCAACTTCGTATGTTCGGCGGCTGCTTTCAATGGCAGCCGCTTTTGTCATTATCATACACTTGTGGGAGGTGTGTTACAATCGCCAGCAACAGCAAATCCAACGAACTGGAGATCAATGAGCAGATCCGCGACAAAGAAATCCGCCTGATCGGGGCAGATGGCGCGCAGATGGGCATTATGAGCCCGCGCGACGCACTGAAGATGGCTATCGACAAGGACCTTGACCTCGTCAAGGTCGCGCCGCAGGCCAAGCCGCCGGTGTGCAAAATTCTTGATTACGGTAAATACCGGTTCGAGATGCAGAAAAAGGAAAAGGAAGCCAAGAAGAACCAGAAAGTGGTTGAACTCAAGGAGATCCGCCTTTCCCTGAACATCGACACCAACGACTTCAACACCAAGGTGAACCAGGCTGCCAAGTTCCTGCAGCAGGGTCACAAGCTCAAGGTGAGCATCCGGTTCCGCGGCCGTGAGATGGCACATACCAGCCTGGGGCTGGATGTCCACAAGCGTTTTGCCGAGGCGTTGGAGGGCAAGGCCGTCGTCGACAAGCAGCCCAAGCTTGAGGGCCGCAGCATGATGATGTTCATGTCCCCCGTTCCCAACAAGTAAGAAAGTAAACTCTCTAGGAGGAAACAACAATGGCTAAAATGAAGCTCAAGACCCTTTCCGGCGCCAAGAAGCGCTTCAAGATGACTGCTTCCGGCAAGATCAAGCGCAATGCGTCCAAGCGCCGTCACATCCTGACCAAAAAGACCACCAAGCTCACCCGCGGCCTGCGTATGCCCAAGTACGTCGACAAGACCAACGAGGCTGCCGTCAAGAAAATGATGCCCTACGGTGGCTAATCACTAAGACATTTAAAGGTCAGTTACTACCAGTTACAGACAAAGGAGATATAAAACATGGCTCGTATTAAAGGCGCTACCATGACGCACAAGCGTCGTGCTAAGACTCTCAAGCTCGCAAAGGGTTACTACGGTGCTAAGTCCAAGCACTTCCGCATGGCCAAGCAGGCCGTTATGAAGAGCGGCAACTACGCTTTCGTCGGCCGTAAGCAGAAGAAGCGCCAGTTCCGCAACCTGTGGATCACCCGCATCAACAACGCTGTTCGTGCTCAGGGTATGAACTACTCCACCTTCATGAACGGCCTGAAGAAGGCCGGCGTCGAGCTGAACCGCAAGATGCTGTCTGAGATGGCCATCCACGATCCCGCCAGCTTCAACGCTCTGGTCGAGACCGCCAAGAAGGCTCTGTAATAGCTTGCATAAAAGACTCGCGCACACGCGCGAGTCCTTTTGTGTTTAAAGGGGGAAATGGCAAAAAAGCGGGCAACCAAGGAAAGCTCTCCCCTCATCCGGCCTGCGGGCCACCTTCTCCCCCAAGGGGAGAAGGCTTGAGGCCGCCGACGGATGAGGGACGGCCTTCCGGCAGACTGCCGTTTCCCTTTATTCATACAAATCAGTTGATTTTATCCAAAAGGGGCGCTACAATGGAAACGATCACAAGCCGCGAAAACGCTAAGATCAAATACGCCTGCGCGGTGCGCGACTCAGAAAAGCAGCGCGCCGCCGACGGGCTTTTCTTTGCCGAGGGGCCGAAGCTCTGCCTGGAGCTGGCCAAAAGCTGCACGCCGCGTGCGATGTATGCCACGGCGGCGGCGCTGGCAAAAACGCCCGAGCTGGCCCAATTCGACCCCGCCGAGATCGCGCCCCATGTGGCCGAAAAATTAAGCGGCACCAAATCCAATCAGGGCGTGTTTGCCCTGTTTGAAACGCCCGTGCCGCCCGCGGACACGCTGGACACGGCCCGCCGCATTTTGATGCTGGAGGGCGTGCAGGACCCCGGCAACGTGGGTACGCTGCTGCGCAGCGCTGCCGCGTTCGGCTTTGATGCCGTCGTGCTGGGGCCGGGCTGCGCGTCGCCGCTGTCGCCCAAGACGCTGCGGTCCTCGATGGGCGCGGCGGGGCGGCTGCCGACGCTGCACAGCGACGATCTGCCCGCCGCGCTGACCGCCCTGCGTGCCCGCGGCGTGACGACGCTGGCGACGGCGCTCTACCGCTCCCGCCCGCTGGACGAGGCCGGGAACGATTTTCCGGGCGGGCTGTGCGTCGTCATCGGCAGCGAGGGGCAGGGCCTGACGGACAGGACCGTCGAGGCCTGCGACATGGCCGTCCGCATCCCGATGACTGACCGCGTCGAGAGTTTGAACGCGGCAGTGGCGGGCAGCGTGCTGCTGTGGCATTTCAGGGGTGTGTGAAAACGCAGATACAGGCGTAGGGGGAGGCGTCGGCAACCATGGACAAAACACTTGCCTGGCTCTGGCTGGCGGATGCCGTCGGCTCGGGCTGTCAATATGCGCAGGAGCTGCTGACGCTCTACCCCGACCCGGCGGAACTGTACGACGCCCTGCGTGCCGGGACCGAGGCCCCGCCCGCCTGCCTGACGCCCCACGCGCTGGCACAGCTGCGGGACACGACGCCCTTTGATTATGAGGAACGGCTCGACCACTGCCTGCTGTCTGGCATCGACGTGCTGACGCCCGACGAGGGCGTATACCCGGACCGTTTGCGGGACCTGCCCGACCTGCCGCTTGCGCTCTACGTGACCGGCGACATCGCCTGCCTGAACGGGCGGCGGTACGCGGGCATGGTGGGCACGCGGCGGCCCAGCACCTACGGGCGGCAGGCCGCGTTTGACCTGTCACTGGCGATGGCGCGGGCGGGCGTCGTGCTCGTCAGCGGCCTGGCCGACGGACTGGACAGCGAGGCACACCGCGCCGCCGTGCAGGCTGATGTGCCGACGGTTGCCTTTCTGGGCACGGCTATCGACAAGACCTACCCGGCCTCCAACGCGAAGCTGCGCACCGCCATTGAGAAGGGCGGCGGCGCGGTCTGCAGCGAGTATCCGCCCGGCTACAGCGGGCGCACGACGGGCACTTTTCTGGCCCGCAACCGGCTCATTGCCGCGCAGAGCGAGGCGCTCTGCGTCGCCGAGGCCCGCACCCGCAGCGGCACGCTGAACACCGTCGGCCACGCCGAGCGGCTGGGCCGCCCCGTGCTGGCCGTGCCGGGCAGCATCTACAGCGCTTTGAGCGAGGGCACAAACGAGCTGCTGCGCACCCACCGCGCCGAGCCGCTCTGCAAAGCCGCGGATGCGCTGGATATACTGGGTATTGGTGCGGAGACCGCCGCCCCGGCGCAGCAGCGGTTTGACCCGGCCACGGTCAGCGCCGATGCGCAGGCCGTCTACGCCGTGTTAAAGCCCACGCCCCAAAGCATCGACGCCCTGTGCGCCGCCACAAGCCTGCCCGCCGGACGGGTGCTGGCGGCGTGTACCGAGCTGGAGCTGATGGGCGGAGCCCAGGCGCAGCCGGGGAGAAGATATATTGCAGGATAATAGATGAAGGCAGTGGCAAGGTGCCCGGGCGGATATGGAATCCGCCCCTACGGCTGTAGGGGTCGGCGCCCTCGACGACCCGGGGCGTTTGTGGCGGCGATAAGCTGGCGGGCGAACAATGTTCGCCTCTACAGGCAACGCTCGGAAGTATGCGTGTCATCTAAATTTAAACATTGAGGTAACTTATGCCAAAATTAGTCATCGTGGAATCCCCTGCCAAGGCCAAGACCATTGGCAAGTATCTGGGCCGCGGCTACAAGGTCACGGCCAGTATGGGCCATGTGCGCGACCTGCCCGCCAGCACGCTGGGCATTGATGTCGAAAATGGCTATACACCGAAATATATCACCATCAAGGGCAAGCAGAAGCTCGTCAAGGAGCTGAAGGCCGAGGCCAAAAAGTGCGACGGCGTCCTGCTGGCAACCGACCCGGACCGCGAGGGCGAGGCCATCAGCTGGCATCTGGCGAACATTCTGGGGCTGGACCCCAGCGCACCCAACCGCGTGACCTTTGACGAGATCACGAAGAAGGGCGTCAAGGAGGGCATGGCCCACCCGCGCGCCATCAATATCGACCTGTTCAACGCCCAGCAGGCCCGGCGTGAGCTGGACCGTCTGGTCGGCTACAAATTGAGCCCGTTCCTGTGGAAAAAGGTCCGCCGCGGCCTGTCCGCGGGCCGCGTGCAGAGCGTGGCCGTGCGGCTGATCCGGGACCGTGAGCTGGAAATTGAAAACTTCAAGCCCGACGAATACTGGAACATCGACGCGCTGCTGAACCCACAGGGCGAGAAGGGCGAGTTCACGGCCCGCCTGGCCGCCACCGCCGACGGCAAAAAGCTGACCGTCACCAATAAGCAGCAGGCCGACGGCATTCTGGCCGCGCTGGACGGCAGGGACTATACCATCACGAAGATCGAAAAGGGCAAGCGCCGCCGCCAGCCCTCGCCGCCCTTCATCACGTCCACCTTGCAGCAGGACGCGAGCCGTGCGTTCGGCTTCTCGGCCACCCGCACGATGCGCGCCGCCCAGACGCTGTATGAAGGCGTGGACATTGCGGGCCACGGCACGGTGGGTCTTATCACCTATATGCGTACCGACTCGCTGCGCATTGCCGCCGAGGCTCAGGCCGCGGCCAAGACCTTTATTGCGGAGCGCTGGGGCGACAACTACGTCTGCAAGACCGCCCGCAAGTGGAAAAGCCGCTCCGCCACCGCCGCGCAGGACGCCCACGAGGCCATCCGCCCGTCTATGCCCGAGCTGACCCCCGACGAGGTCGAGCAGAGCATCAGCGGCGACACCGCAAAGCTCTACCGCCTGATCTGGAGCCGCTTTATGGCCAGCCAGATGGCCGACTGCATTCAGGACACCGTCTCCGCGTCCATCACGGCAGGGGACTACCTGTTCCGTGCGTCGGGCTTCCGCGTCTCGTTCGACGGCTTCACCGCGCTGTACGAGGAATCCACCGACGACGCCAAAAAGAAGGAGACCGCCCTGCCCCCGCTGGAGGAGGGCCAGACCCTCAAACTCAAAAAGCTGACGGCGGACCAGAAGTTCACCCAGCCGCCGCCGCTTTACACCGAGGCCACGCTGATCCACGCGCTGGAGGAAAACGGCATCGGACGCCCGTCCACCTATGCGCCCATCATCACGACCATCGTGGACCGCGGCTATGTGGAGAAGGACCAGAAGAAGCTGAAAACCACCCCGCTCGGCCAGGCCGTCAACACAGTCATGATGGAGCAGTTCCCCGACATCGTCAACGTGAAATTCAGCGCTGACATGGAGAAAAAACTCGACGTTGTTGAAGCCGGCCAGGCGGACTGGGTCAAGACCATCGACGACTTTTACCAGGGCTTTGAAAAGAGCCTGGAGCAGGCCGAGAAGAATATGGAGGGCAAGCGCATCAAGGTCGAGGACATCCCCACGGATGAGATCTGCGAAAAATGCGGGCGGCCCATGGTCATCAAATCTGGCCGCTACGGCAAGTTTGTGGCGTGCTCGGGCTTCCCGGAGTGCCGCAACGCTCACCCGCTGGTCAAGGACACGGGCGGCCTCTGCCCGCTGGACGGCGGCCACATGCTGGTGCGCAAGAGCGCCAAGGGCCGCGTCTACTACGGCTGCAGCAACTACCCCAAGTGCAACTATATGACCTGGGACGAGCCGGTGCCCGAAAAGTGCCCCCAGTGCGGCAGCACCCTCTTTAAAAAGAAGGGCCAGCTCTACTGCGCCAAAGAGGGGTGCGGGTTTGTGAAGGCGATTGAGAAGAAATGACCGCTTTCGGCACTTCTGTAGGGGGCGATGCCTGCATCGACCCGCGGACAGGCTGCCGACTTGCGGGCGGATGCGCGTATCCGCCCCTACAACCTGCGGAAAACAGAGACGTTACGGAGAAATTATGCAAGTGAAAATCATCGGTGCCGGTCTGGCTGGCTGCGAGGCGGCGCTTTGGCTGGCCGACCGCGGCGTGCAGGTCGAGCTGTACGAGCAGAAGCCCGCAAAATATTCCCCGGCCCATAAAAGCGCGGGCTTCGCGGAGCTGATCTGCTCCAACTCGCTCAAGGCCGAGCGCCCCGACTCCGCGTCGGGCCTTTTGAAAATTGAGATGAAGATGATGGGCAGCCATCTGTTGGACGCCGCCGAGACCGCCCGCGTGGCGGCGGGCGGTGCGCTGGCCGTGGACCGCGATGTGTTTTCCGCCGCCGTGACCGAAATGGTGGAAAACCACCCCAACATTACGGTCCGGCGCGAGGAGGTCACGGCGCTGGACGAGAGCGCACCCGTGCTCGTCGCCAGCGGCCCGCTGACCGAGGGCGCACTGGCACAGGCCGTCGCCGCGCTGACCGGCGACCATCGGCTGAGCTTTTATGACGCTGTCGCGCCCATCGTGACCGCCGAGAGCCTTGACTATGACAAGGTTTTTGCCGCGTCCCGCTATGGCCGCGGCGAGGCGGACTACCTGAACTGCCCGTTCAATAAAGAGGAATACGAGGCGTTCCACGCGGCGCTCATTGCCGCCGAGCGCGCGCCGCTCCACGACTTTGACGGCGACCTGACCGTCTACGAGGGCTGTATGCCGATTGAGGTCATGGCCGCCCGCGGCGCGGATACGATCCGGTTCGGCCCCCTGCGCCCCGTCGGTCTGCGCGACCCGCGCACCGGCCACCGCCCCTGGGCTGCCGTCCAGCTGCGCGCCGAGAACACGGCCCGCACGCTCTATAACCTCGTCGGCTTCCAGACCAACCTGAAATGGGGCGAACAGAAACGGGTGTTCAGCATGATCCCCGGCCTGGAGCACGCCGAATTTGTGCGGTACGGCGTCATGCACCGCAACACCTTTTTGGAGAGCCCGAAAGTTTTGACGAAGCAGCAGTTCTTGAAAGAACATACCAACGTGTTTTTTGCAGGGCAGATCACCGGCTTTGAGGGCTATATGGAGAGCGCGGCGTCCGGCTTGCTGGCGGCGCACCAGATGCTTGCACGGCTCAATGGCCGTGAGCTGCCGCCGCCCCCGGCGGCAACGATGTGCGGCGCGCTGCTGGACTACATCACGACGCCGAACAAGGACTTCCAGCCGATGGGTGCGAACATGGGCATCCTGCCCCGCACCGAGGAGATCAACAGCATCCGCGACAAACGCGAGCGCTACATGGCGCTTTCGCAGGCCGCGCAGGACGCCATGCAGGCGTGGGTAAAGGAGTACGAAGCATGAAAATTTTAGTGGATGCCATGGGCGGCGACAACGCCCCGCTGTGCGTTTTGCAGGGCGTGAGCCAGGCTGCGGCGGAGTTCGGTGACGGCATGGAGCTGGTGCTGCTGGGTGAGGAAAAAGCCATCCGCGACTGCGCAAAAGAGAATAAAATCGACCTTGCACCGTTTGAGATCCTCAACTGCACCGAGACCATCGACATGCACGATGACCCGGTCAAGGCTGTGCGCCACAAAAAGGATTCCAGCCTTGTGAAGGGTCTGACCATGCTGAAGAACGGCGAGGCCGATGCCTTTGTCAGTGCCGGCTCCACCGGTGCGCTGCACGTCGGCACCAGTCTCATCGTGCGCACGGTCAAGGGTGTCAAGCGCCCGGCGCTGGCCACCCCGATGCCCGGCGCCAAGCAGAATTTCCTGCTGCTGGACTGCGGTGCGAACGTCGAGTGCCGCCCCGAAATGCTGAACGCCTTCGGCACGATGGGCAGCGTCTACGCCGAGAAGGTCATGGGCCGCGAAACGCCGAAGGTCGCGCTTGTCAACAACGGCGCGGAGGACACGAAGGGCACGCCGACCTACCGCGAGGCCCACAAGCTGCTGAAGGCAAACCCCTGCATCCACTTTGCGGGCAACATCGAGCCGCGCTACATCATGGACGGTGACGTGGACGTCGTCGTCTGCGACGGCTTTGTCGGCAACGTCGTGCTCAAGCTGACCGAGGGCGTCGCCAAAACGCTGCTGGGGATGCTGAAAAAAATCTTCTTGCAGAACCTGATCACCAAGCTCAGCTATCTGGGCATCAAGGGCGGTCTGGGCGAGCTGAAACGTATGATGGACTCCGAGGAGGTCGGCGGCGCACCGCTGCTGGGCGCCGCGAAGCCGGTCATCAAGGCGCACGGCTCCAGCCACGCCAAGGGCATCAAGAACGCCATCCGTCAGGCCAAGCTCTGCGTCGCCAACGACCTGTGCGGCACGATGGAGAAGGCGCTGGCAGAAACGGCGAAGCAGGCGGAAGAAGCAGACGCTTAAAAATAAAGCTGCCCTGTAGGGGCCGGACATGTCCGGCCCGCGGCATAAAAAATACCGCCCGTAAAAGGGCAATCGAGATAAGGTTGAGGGCCGGGTATGCCCGACCCCTACGGACTAGCCGGAAAGGTGAAAGAATATGGCTCACAAACCGGAAGAACTGCAGGAGGTCCTGCACTATACATTCAAAAATCCTGCGCTGCTGCGCATTGCGCTGACCCATACCAGCTATGCCAACGAGAGCAAGGTCGCCACGACCCACAACGAGCGGCTGGAATTTCTGGGCGACAGCGTGCTGTCCGTCGTTGTAGCGGACTACCTGTTCCACCAGTCGGGCCGCCCCGAGGGCGAGCTGACCCGTATGCGCGCCAGCCTCGTCAGCGAGGATGCACTGTTCCAGTTCGCACAGGAAATTCAGCTGGGTGAGTATCTGCGCCTTGGCCACGGCGAGGACCTTGGCGGCGGACGCAGCCGCCCGAGCGTTGTCTCCGATGCGTTCGAGGCGGTCATTGCCGCGCTGTATCTGGACGGCGGCATGGAGGCCGCGCGCAATTTCATCCTGCCCTTCATCACCGAGGGCAAGACTGCCGAGGACGACTACAAGACCCGTCTGCAGGAGGTCGTCCAGCAGGACCCGTCCGCCGTGCTGAAATATGAGGTCACCGGCGAGACCGGCCCCGACCACAACAAGCAGTTTACGGTCTGCGTCTGGCGCAACGGCGAGCTGCTGGCCGAGGGCCGTGGCCGCAGCAAAAAAGCCGCCGAGCAGCACGCAGCAAAGGTGGCGCTGGAAAAATTGCAATGAAATTGTAGGGCGGCATGCCCCCATGCCGCCGCGGCTGTAGGGGCCGGGCATGCCCGGCCCGCGGCATAAAAATCGCGACCCGTTTACGGGTACATAAGGCGAGGTTGAGGGCCGGGCATGCCCGGCCCCTACGACCATTTTAAGAATTTTGAAAGGTACCCATGGAATGCGCCTGAAAGAACTGGAAATCCAAGGCTTCAAATCCTTCCCCGATAAGACAAAGATCGAAATCGGCGAGGGCATTACCGGCGTTGTCGGGCCGAACGGCTCGGGCAAGTCGAACATCTCCGACTCCATCCGCTGGGTGCTGGGCGAGACCAGCTCCAAGCAGCTGCGCGGCAGCGGCAAGATGGAGGACGTCATCTTCGGCGGCACCCAGTCCCGCGGTGCCATGGGCTATGCCTCCGTCGCGCTGACCATCGACAACAGCGACCACGGTCTGGACATGGACGCCGACGAGGTCACGATCGGCCGCCGGTACTACCGCAGCGGCGAGAGTGAATACTCCATCAACGGCCAGAACGTCCGCTTAAAGGACGTGTACGAGCTGCTGCTCGACACCGGCATTGGCCGCGACGGCTATGCCATCGTCGGGCAGGGCCGCATTGCCGAGATCGTCGGTGCAAAATCCGCGGAGCGCCGCGAAATTTTTGAGGAAGCGTCCGGCATCGCCAAGTACCGCTACCGCAAAAACGAGGCCGAGCGCCGCCTGGACGCCGCCGAGGGCAACTTAGAGCGCCTGCGGGACATTCTGGGTGAGCTGGAAAAGCGCGTCGGCCCCCTGAAACGCGACAGCGAGAAGGCCCAGCAGTTTCTGGAATTGAGCGAGAGGCGCAAGACGCTGGAGATCACACTCTGGGTCGATGCCATCCGCCGCGCCAACGACTCGCTGCGCGACCAGCAGCGCAAGTACGAGGCCGCCCAGGCCGACTATGACCGCCTGAGCCGCCAGCTGGACGAGTTTGACGAAAAAAGCGCGTCCCTGCGTGCCGAAGCCCAGCAGCTGATGCTGGCCGTCGAGCAGGCCAACGCCGACATCCGCGCCATCACCGAGGCAAACGCCGGCAGCGAGAGCGAGATCGCCGTCCTGAAAAACGAGAGCGAGCACAGCCGGTTCCGCATCGACGAGGCTGCGTCCGAATTGGAGCGCGCCGGGCAGGGCCGCGAGAGCATCGAGCGCGAGGCCGCGGACCACCGCGCCGCCATCGAGACGCTGAAAAGCGGCATGGCCGGGCTGGACGCCCGCGTGGCCGAGCTGCGCGAGGCCCTGCGTGCCCTTGAGGAAAAGGCCGCTGCCAGCGGCGAGCGCCGCGACGTCATTGACGCCGCCATGGCCCGCCTGCAGGACACCGCCACCGCCGCCAGGGTCAGCGCCGCGTCGGCGCAGTCGGCGGGGGAGGCTGCGGCCAACCGCCTGGCCGAGGCACAGCGCCAGGCCGAGGAGCTGAAAGCCGGCGCCGCCGCCACCGACGAGGAACGCCGCCGCGCCGAGCGCCGCTTTAAGGACGCCGAGGAGGCCGTGACCCGCAACGACAACATCAAGGCGGGCCTGAAGCTGAAATTGGACAGCCGCCGCCGTCAGCAGGCCGAGGCTGCCGACAACCTGCAGAAGGCGGACCGAGAAAGGTCCGCCGCCGCCCAGCGCATCCACATTCTGGAAGATCTGGAGCGCAACATGGACGGCTACCAGCAGAGCGTCAAGGCCGTCATGCGCGCGGCGGGCGGCGGGCGGCTGCGGGGCATCATCGGCCCCGTGGCGGGCATCATCACCGTCGAAAAGGGCTACGAGACCGCCATTGAGACAGCGCTCGGCTTTGCGCTGCAGAACATCGTCGTCGAGGACCAGGGCTGTGCCCGCGCCGCCATCGGCTTTTTGAAGGACGAGCGCGCAGGCCGCGCTACGTTTTTGCCGCTGGACACCGTGCAGGGCTCCCGCTTCACGGGCCGCCTGACCGGTACGGCGGAGGTCGCCGCCGACCTGGTCAGGACAGACCCGAAATATCAGCATATCATCGACAATCTTCTGGGCCGCATCATCGTGGTCGAGGACCTGACCGAGGCGTCCGCCGTGGCGCGGAACCTCGGCTACCGGAACCGCATCGTCACGCTGGACGGCCAGGTCATCAACGCGGGCGGCTCGTTCACCGGCGGCTCCACTGCCCGCAGCGTCGGCGTGTTCAGCCGCAAGCAGGAGCTGGACGAGCTGCGCAGCAAGCTGACGAAGCTCGAGCAGAAACGCACCGAGGCGGAAAAGGAATTGGCCGCCCGCAAGGCCGAGGTGGACAACCTCTCGGCCCAGCTGGCCGGTGCCGAGGGCGAGGGCATGAACGCCGCGACGGAGCACGTCCGCGCGAACCTCGAGCTCGAGCGCCTGACGAAGGCCGCCGCCCAGTACGACGAGACGGCCCGGAGCATCGAGGCCGAGATCGCCGCCCAGCAGGCCGCCGTGACCCGGAACGAGACCGTGCGCACCGAGGCCGAGAAGGCCCGGACCGACGCCGAGGCCGAACTGGCGCAGTACACCGCCGAGCTGGCCGCCTTGGGCGAGAGCACGGGCAGCCTGACGGAAGAACGCGAAAAAATCACCGGTGAGCTGTCCGAAAAGCAGCTGCAGCGCCTGGCGGACGAGAAGGACGTCGGCCTGCATGAGGCCGCGCTGGAGGGCTTGCGGAGCCGTACCGGCGAGGCCGACGCCCGCGCCCGCGAGCTGCAGACGGCGATTGAGGCCGCCAAGGCAAAAATCGAGGCCAACGCGCTGAAAATCGCCGAGATGGAGCGCGTGCGCGGCGACAACCAGCAGAAAATTGCCGCCGCGGAGGAAACGATTCGATCTGCCAACGCGGCCCGCCTCGAAAAGGAGGCTGCGATCTCGAAGCTGGGGCAGGACAACCGCGCCCTGACCGACGAGCGCGAGCGGATGAGCGGCGAGATGGCCCGCCTGGCCGAGCGCCGCACCGCCGCCGAGACCGAGCTGAACGACACCAACAGCAAGCTGTGGGAGGAATACCAGCTGACCGAGAGTGAGGCCCGCAGCCAGTGCGTGCCGTTTGAGAGCCTGACCGAGCTGCGCCGCAGCGTGACCGAGGTCCGCGGCAAGATCCGCGCCTTGGGCAACGTCAACGTCGGCGCGATCGACGAATATAAAGAGGTCAGGGAGCGCTATGACTTCATGAAGGCGCAGGTCACCGACGTCGAAAAGGCGAAGGCCGAGCTGACGAAGATGATCGCCGAGCTGTGCAGCGAGATGCAGGAGCTGTTCACGGCGAGCTTTAAGCAGATCAACGCGAACTTCCAGCAAATCTTCAAGGAGCTGTTCGGCGGCGGTCATGCGCGGCTGTACCTGTCGGATGAAGCGAACGTGCTGGAATCCGGCATTGAAATTGAAGTCTCGCCCCCGGGCAAGGTCATCAAGAACCTGTCCGCGCTTTCCGGCGGCGAGCAGGCGCTGGTCGCTATCTCGATCTATTTCGCCATCCTGCGCGTCAACCCCGCGCCGTTCTGCTTCCTCGATGAGATCGAGGCCGCGCTGGACGACGTAAACGTCGCTCGCTATGCGCAGTATCTGCGCCGCATGACGGACCGCACCCAGTTCATTGTCATCACCCACCGCCGCGGCACGATGGAGGCCGCCGACGTCCTCTACGGCGTCACGATGCAGGAGGACGGCGTGTCGAAGATTTTGCGCTTGGATCTGGATAATGTGAGCGCGGACCTTATTACCTGATGGCATGTAGGGGCCGGGCATGCCCGGCCCGCCACATAAATACGACCACCCGCCAATGGGAAGCCACACAAACCCGCGGGGCGGCAAATCAAAAGTAAGGAGGGCCACGATGGGCTTTTTCAACTTTTTCAAACGCGATATTTCCGAGGAGGAATTTCAGGAGCAGCAAAAGGTCAAGCGCGGGCTGGAAAAGACCCGCACGGGCTTTTTCCAGAGCATCGTCAATACGCTGACCAACGCGCAGATCGACGATGATCTGTACGACCAGCTCGAGGAACAGCTCATTCTGGCCGACGTCGGCCCCGCCTGCGCCGTGCGTCTGGTGGACGAGCTGCACGACGAGGTCAAGGAAAAACACCTGAAAACCGGTCAGGAGGCGCTGGACGCGCTGCGCGGCATCATCTGCCAGGAGCTGACCCCCCGCTACCCGATGGATCTGGACGGCAAGCCCGCCGTCATTCTGGTCATCGGCGTCAACGGCGTCGGCAAGACCACGACGATTGCCAAGCTGGCCGGCCTGTACAAAAAGCAGGGACGCCGCGTCATGCTGGCAGCGGGCGATACCTTCCGCGCCGCCGCCAGTGAGCAGCTGGAGCTCTGGGCCGAGCGCGCCGGCGTGCCGCTGGTCCAGGCCGGCATGGGCGCGGACCCGGCGGCGGTCATCTTCGACGCCGTCAAGAGCGCCAACGCCCGCGGCTACGACATGGTCATTGCCGACACAGCCGGACGTCTGCACAACAAGAAGGGCCTGATGGACGAGCTGTCCAAAATCTCCCGCAGTGTCAAGAAGGCCAGCCCCGAGGCGAGCCTTGAGGTGCTGCTGGTGCTCGACGCCATCACGGGCCAGAACGCCATCAGCCAGGCCGAGGAGTTCTGCAAGGCCGCCAACGCCACCGGCGTGGTGCTGACCAAGCTCGACGGCACGCCCCGCGGCGGCTGCGCGGTCTCTGTGTGGGAGAACCTCGGTCTGCCCATCCGCTTCATCGGCGTCGGCGAGAAGATCGACGACCTGATGGAATTTGACGCACAGACCTTTGTCGAAAGCCTGCTGCCGGAATCCGCCCTGCAGAAGGACGAAAAAAAAGAGGAAGGGGAGAGCGAAGCATGATCGTTTGCGCCGCCAGCAACAACGCGGGCAAGCTGAAGGAATTGCGCCGCATTCTGGAACGCATGGGCCATGAGGTCAAGAGCCTGCGGGAGCTGGGGATAAACCTTGACCCCGAGGAAACCGGCACGACATTTGCCGAGAACGCCCGCATCAAGGCCGAGGCGTTCTGCAAGGCCAGCGGCCTGCCCACCGTGGCCGATGACTCGGGCCTCTGCACCGACGCGCTGCACGGTGCGCCCGGCGTCTACAGCGCCCGCTACGCCGGGCATCACGGCGACGACGACGCGAACAACGCAAAGCTGCTGCGGGAGCTGGCCGACGTGCCGGAGGAACAGCGCGGTGCAAAGTTCGTGTCGGCGGTCTGCTTCATGCTGCCGGACGGACGCGCACTGGAGGTCGAGGGCGAGTGCCCGGGCCGCATTGCGTTTACATTGCAGAACGGCGACTACGGCTTCGGCTATGACCCGCTGTTCATCCCCGACGAGTACGGCGCACCCGACGGCAAGCACCCGAACACCGAACGCCGCAGCTACGCCCAGCTCACCCCCGACGAGAAGGACGCCATCAGCCACCGCGGCCGGGCAATGGAGAAGCTGGAAGCGCAATTGCCGGCGTTTTTGGGGTGACATGTAAATGCCTTCCCCTTTGGGGAAGCCTTTGTAGGGGCCGGGCATGCCCGGCCCGCAGCATAAAAGCAGCAACCCGTTTAAAAGGAAACCACACAGACTAGAGGGCCGGGCATGCCCGGCCCCTACCGAGATATATACAATAAAAAGGAGATAATTTATGGCACTTACCAGCAAACAGCGCGCGGCTCTGCGCAGCGCGGCGAACACGATGGACCCCGTTTACCAGATCGGCAAGGGCGAGATCGACGACACCCTCAAGCAGGGCATCGCCGACTGCATCGCCGCACGCGAGCTTATCAAAGTAAAGGTGCTGGAAAACAGCGAATATTCCGCCCGCGAGGCCGCCGACATCCTGTGCGAGGCGCTGGACTGCGAGTGCGTGCAGGTCATTGGCCGCAAATTCGTGCTGTTCAAGCAGAAGAAAAAGGAAAGCGCCTACACCGCCGTGCTGGCAAAATGAGAACACTGCTCTACGGCGGGACATTCGACCCGCCCCACAACGGCCACATGAACAACCTGCGCGCCGCGCTGGCACTGGTACAGCCGGACCGCGCCCTTGTTATGCCCGCGGGCACGCCGCCCCACAAGCACGCCAGCGCCACCCCGGCAGAGCTGCGCCTGCAGATGTGTGCCTGCTTTACAGCGCTGTCCCCGGCGGTGCAGGTCAGCGATTGGGAGATACGCCGGGGCGGGCGCAGCTACACCGTGCACACGCTGGAATGGCTGCACGGCCAAGACCCGGACGGCGCGCTGTACCTCTGCGTCGGCAGCGACATGCTGCTGACGTTTCAGGAATGGTACCGCTGGCAGGATATGCTGAAAATGGCTGCCCTCGTCGTCGAGAGCCGCACCGGCACCGATGAGGCCGCCCTGCACGCTGCCGCCGCAGAACTGAAAAAGGCCGGGGGCCGCGTCCTTTTTGCCCGCGCCGAGAGCTACCCCTGCGCGTCGAGCGACATCCGCAGCGGGAAGATCCCGCGGGAGCAGTGGCCGGAGGTGCTGCCGCCGGAGGTGCTGGCAGTGATAAAGGCGCATCGGCTGTACGGGAGCCTGTAGGGCGGCCTGCCCCCACCCCGCCGCGGCGGGGTGAGGGCACCCCGCCCTACGCATGACCCGAAAAGGGGCGATAAAGCCGCCCCTGCAAGAGCTGCCCAAAAGACTGCTCTGTAGGGGCCGGGCATGCCCGGCCCGCAGCATAAAAATACACCACCCGTTCAAGGGCAATCACGGCAAAGTTGAGGGCCGGACATGTCCGGCCTCTACAGCCAGTCAGGAGAAGGAAAAACGCCATGGATTACTCCGAAGCCAAGAAGTTGGTCAAGGCCCGCCTGAGCGAAAAGCGCTGGACGCACACGAAAAATGTAAAAAAAATGGCTGTAAAACTTGCCAGGCGCTGGGGCACAGACCCGGAAAAGGCCGCTATGGCGGCAATTTTGCACGATTCCGCCAAGGAACTGCCCAAGCAGGAGTTGTTGCAGATTTTTGCCGATAATGCTATAATAGCAGAAAATGCCCCCGCGCGTCCGTCGCCGGTCTGGCACGGCATCGCCGCCGCCATCCTGGCCGAAACGCAATGGGGCATCACCGACCCGGAAATTTTGTCTGCCATCCGCTGCCATACTACCGGCAAGCCGGGAATGTCCAAGCTCGATAAGATCATCTATTTGGCCGATATGACCAGCGCCGAGCGCGACTGGCCCGGCGTAGACGACCTGCGCGCGCTGGAAATGCAGGATCTGGACCGGGCCCTTTGCGACGCACTCAAGCGCAGCATTGATTTTGTGGAAGAAAAGGGCGGCTCGCTGGATCCTGAAAGCGTCGCCGCTTATGAGTATGCAAAAGCACACCTTGAATAAAAACACTCCACAGAGCAGGGAGGAAATGTAATGAGCGAACCGCGTAAGCTGTATACCGGCAGTGCATCGGGCGGGCTGGATCAGGAGCAGTATGAGGCTGCCCGCCGCCGCGCCCAACAACTGGCCGAGCAGAATGCCCGCCGCCGCACCGTGCAGCAGCCCATGCGCACGGCCCAGGGACGGCATATCAGCCAGCGTCCCGTTGTGACCGGGCAGTCGGCCCCCGCACCCGAGCCGCCGGTACAGGAGCCTGCCCAGCAGGCTGCGCCCGCACCGGAAAGACCCCGTGAGCTGACCTACGCCCAGCGGCAGGCCATGGCCTACCGCGCCGCTGCAGAGCGCAAATACGGCGATACGTTGCAGTTTCAGGTGCAGCGCCCCCGCCGCACCGTGAACCGCCCGCCGGAGCCGGAGCAGCGCGCCCGGCAGGCCGCCGCCCAGCTGTATGAGCAGCCCGCGGCCCCGCGGCGGGGGCAGCAGTCCGCCCCGCGCCCCCAGGCGCAGGCCCCTGTGCAACAGGCGGCCCCCGTCGGCGGCATCCGGCTGGAGGAGGCTGCCGCGCAGCCCCACCGCGCAAAGCATGCGGATGCCCCGCAGCCCGCAGCCCATAAGCCCCGCACCGCCGCAGGCGGCAATGGCGGCAGCCGCAAGCCCCCGCGCGATGAGGACGACGCCCCGCGCAAGGCAAAGGGCAGAAAGTCCGGCAAAAAGGGCAGCAGCGGCAAGGGTGGAAACGGGAAAAAGAAGAAAAAGATCCGCTGGTGGCAGATCCTGCTCATCACGCTGCTGGTCATCGCGCTGATCTTCGGCGGTGCGTTCGCGCTCATCATGGGGGCCATCACCCCGGCGGGCGGCAACATCAAGCTGAACCAGCTCATCAACACGCCCAAGGAATTCCAGGGCAAGGAGTTCAACATCCTTGTCACCGGCGTTGACCGTTCGTCCACCGGCGATCTGTCCGCAGGTGCGGCCAATGACTCCAACGTCAACGACGGCATGACCGATATGATTTTGTACGTCCATTTCAACAATGAGACGGGCGAGATGAAGATGCTGCAGATCCCGCGTGATACGATGGTCACGACGGACGCGAGCGTCTCCGGCAACTACCGCATCAACGGCGTGGCCAAGACCCAGGGCAGCGACGGCAACAACAACATGGCCGCCCTGTGTGAGCTGGTCGCAGACCAGTACAAGCTGCCTATCGACGGCTTTATGACGATCCGTCTGGAAATGCTGACCGAGCTGGTAGACCTGTTCGGCGGCGTGGAGATCAACGTCCCCATGGATGTAGACTACGCCGCGCTGGGGCTGGGAGACAGCGTCATTCACGCCGGTTACCAGACGTTGAACGGTGCGTCGATGGAGTTCCTGCTGCGTGCGCGTAAAATTTACCCCGACGGCGACATTGGCCGCCTGAACATGCAGCGCCAGTTCTACGCGGCGCTGTTCCGCAAGCTCAAGAGCATCGGCAACATCTGGGATGTCGCCAAGCTGACCCCCGCCGTGCTGAACTATATGGAGACGAACCTCAGCGCGTCCGACCTCATCAGCTTTGCCATCAGTATGCTGAAAATTGATTCCAGCAAGATCATGATCTGCCAGATGCCGGTCATCAGCGGCCCGAAGTACAACGGCCAGTCGCTTTTGTACCCCGCGCGGCAGGCGGATGCGGACCTGCTGAACCAGTACTTCCGCGAGAACACCGGTCCCGTCGATGCCAGCCAGCTGAACCTGTGCGACAATGTCATTGACCTGTCCGGCTACACGGCCACCGACCCGAACATCCAGCAGATGGGCGGCCTGATGGCTGAGGCGGACGACGCGCAGAAGAACGAGAACCTCGACGGCTCCAACCAGGTCACCGACATCATGGCGTCCGAGTCCACGGCGGAGAGCGAGAGCACCGACACGGATTCCACCGATACCGAGAGCCAGCCGGCAGCGTAAAACGTAAATAGAAAATGCTTCGGGCAACCGCAAGGTTCTCTCCCTCCGGCCCTGCGGGGCCACCGTTCCCCTTCTGGCCTGACGGCCACCTCCCCCGTATCGGGGGAGTCTGTCTCGCAGAGGGAGGCAAGGCCCTTGGCCCCCTCTGCGAGGGTGACTCCCCACGGTGTGGGGAGATGTCGCGAAGCGACAGAGGGGCCCGGGCCCGAAGGGCTCCCGCCGCAGCGGGTGGGGGAGAGAACCTCCCGCAGCCCGAAACCTACCCCTTTAAGGAGAACATCTATGGAAAGCAAAGAACTTGCCATTCGTCTGGCGCGTGCGCTGGACGCAAAGAAGGCCGTCAACGTCCACATTCTGGCCGTGGAGGACCTGACCACCGTCACCGAATATTTCGTCATTGCCACGGGTATGTCCACCACCCATGTCGGCGCACTGGCCGATGAGGCTGAGTTCCAGCTGGACCGCGAGGGCGTCAAGGTGCTGCGCACCGAGGGCCACGACGGCAAGCGCTGGGTGCTGCTGGACTACGGCAGCGTCATCGTCCACGTCTTTACCCAGGAGGCCCACGACTACTACGACCTCGAGCACCTCTGGGCCGACGCCACGGTTGTGCCCGCCAGTGAGTGGATGCCGGAGCAGCCCGAGGACGAGCAGTAAAAATGCGGAACGGCTTCCCCCTCGGGGGAAGCTGTCAGCGGCCCCGACCGCTGACTGATGAGGGCAGACTTTCCCGCGGCAGCCTATAAACGGGCAGCGGCGGCACACGCGCCCCTCATCCGGCCCTGCGGGGCCACCTTCAGTCTACGCGCTAAGAGCCGCCTTCGGCGGTTGCGCTCCGACACGCGCCTGCGGGCGCAGCCCCTCGGGGGAAGGCTTTAAGAAGGTTACGACCCATCAAAAATTTATCTGTGGGGAGAAATTTATGAAATACGACTTTAAAACAGTTGAGGCCAAATGGCAGAAGGTCTGGGAGGACGAGGATACCTTCCATGCCGAGATCGACCATTCCAAGCCGAAATTCTACGCGCTGGTCGAGTTCCCGTACCCGTCCGCCGCGGGCCTGCACGTCGGCCATCCGCGCAGCTACACCGCGCTGGACATCGTCGCGCGCAAAAAGCGCCAGTGCGGCTATAACGTCCTGTACCCCATGGGCTGGGACGCCTTCGGCCTGCCTACCGAGAACTACGCCCTGAAAAACCACATCAACCCCGAGATCGTCACCGCCCAGAATGTGGCCCGCTTCAAGAGCCAGCTCAAGGCGCTGGGCCTGTCCTTTGACTGGGACCGCGAGATCAACACCACCGACCCCGAGTACTACAAGTGGACGCAGTGGATCTTCATCCAGCTGTTCAAGAAGGGCCTTGCCTACAAGAAGGAGACCACCGTCAACTACTGCACCGGCTGCAAGGTCGTTCTGGCCAACGAGGAGGTCGTCAACGGCGTCTGTGAGCGCTGCGGCAGCCCCGTTGTCCAGAAGAACAAGAGCCAGTGGATGCTGAAAATCACGGCCTACGCAGACCGCCTGATCAACGACCTGGACGACGTCGATTACATCGACCGCGTCAAGACCCAGCAGCGCAACTGGATCGGCCGCAGCCACGGCGCCGAGATCAACTTCGACACCACCGCGGGCGACACCCTGACGGTCTACACCACCCGCGCGGACACGCTGTTCGGCGCGACCTACATGGTCATCAGCCCCGAGCACGCCTTCATCAAAAAGTGGGTCGACGCGGGCCTTATCCGGAACGCCGACGCCGTCGCCGCCTATCAGGAGGAGGCCGCCCGCAAGTCTGACTTCGAGCGCACCGAGCTGAACAAGGAAAAGACCGGCGTTGTCGTCGAGGGCGTCAAGGGCATCAACCCCGTCAACGGCAAGGAGATCCCCATCTTTATCTCCGACTACGTCCTGGCAACCTATGGCACCGGTGCCATCATGGCCGTGCCCGCCCACGACACCCGCGACTGGGAGTTTGCCAAAAAGTTCGGCCTGCCCATCATCGAGGTCGTCAAGGGCACTGTGCCCAGCGACCTCGACAAGGAGGCCTTCACCGACGTGGCCACCGGCACGCTCGTCAACTCCGACTTCCTGAACGGCCTGTCCGTTGAGGATGCCAAGAACAAGATGTACGCCTGGCTCGAGGAGAACGGCAAGGGCCACAAGCAGGTCAACTTCAAGCTGCGCGACTGGGTGTTCAGCCGCCAGCGCTACTGGGGCGAGCCTATCCCCATGGTCTATTGCGACAAGTGCGGCTGGGTGCCCCTGCCCGAGAGCGAGCTGCCCCTGCGCCTGCCCGAGATCAAGGACTTTGAGCCGGGCGAGAACGGCGAAAGCCCGCTGGCGCGCCATACCGAGTGGGTCAGCACGACCTGCCCCTGCTGCGGTGCCCCCGCCAAGCGCGAGACCGACACCATGCCCCAGTGGGCCGGTTCGAGCTGGTACTTCCTGCGCTACTGCGACCCGAAGAACCACGACGCCATCGCCAGCAAGGAGGCGCTCGAGTATTGGAGCCCCGTGGACTGGTACAACGGCGGCATGGAGCACACCACCCTGCACCTGCTGTACAGCCGTTTCTGGCACAAGTTCCTGTATGACATCGGCGTTGTGCCCACCAAGGAGCCGTACCAGAAGCGTACCTCCCACGGCATGATCCTGGGCCTGAACCCCCATGCCTTTGAGAACCAGCCCGATGCTGAGCGCAAGCGCCTGCTGGCCGAGTACGGCGACGAGAAGGGCGCGCGCAAGGCCCTTGTCGAGAAGTACGGCGAGATGGCCGAGCACCCCATCGTCAAGATGTCCAAGTCCCTCGGCAACGTCGTCAACCCCGACGATGTGGTCAACGAGTACGGCGCCGACACGCTGCGCCTGTATGAGATGTTCATCGGTGACTTTGAGAAGGCCGCCCCGTGGAACACCTCCTCCATCAAGGGCTGCAAGCGCTTCCTCGATAAGATCTGGTCGATGAGCGAGAAGCTCGTTCCCGGCGAGGGCGTCCGCCCCGAGCTGGAGGCCGTTGCCAACCGCACCATCAAGAAGGTTGGTGAGGACATCGACGCGCTGAAGGCCAACACCGCCATTGCCCAGCTGATGATCTACGTCAACGCACTGAGCGATCAGGGGGGTGCGACCAAGGCCGAGTACGAGCTGCTGCTGCAGCTGCTGAATCCGTTTGCGCCCCACATGACCGAGGAGCTGTGGCAGCAGCTGGGCCACACCGAGCAGCTGGCCTACCACGCCTGGCCGACCTACGATGAGGCCAAGTGCGTCGAGCAGACGATTGAGATCGCCGTGCAGGTCAACGGCAAGGTCAAGGCCCGCATCAAGGTGCCCGCCGCCATCGAGAACGCGGACGCCATCGCCGCCGCCAAGGCCGAGCCCGCCGTAGCCGAAGCCATCGCCGGCAAGACCATTGCCAAGGAGATCTATGTCAAGGGCAAGCTGGTCAATATCGCGGTCAAAGGCTAAAATTTTATAAGCACTCTAAGGCAGAGCGAAGGCTCTGCCTTTTTTGGTGGGCGGCTGCCGCAAAGTTCCCCGGAGCGGTCAAGACCGCTCCCTACAAAGCACCCGTGAACGCGGTACTGTAGGGAGGGGTCTTGACCCCTCCGATGACGCTGTCGCTATTGCGATGCAAATATTTCGCCGCCCCTAACAAAGCGCACGTGGTTCAATAGTCCCTGTTTACAAACTCCGTCAACTACGGTATAATAAAAGATACTAAATTTCTTGACGAAAGCAGGTCCTACCATGCTCATCAGTCTGATCGTACCCTGTTACAATGAAGAAGAAGCGATGCCGCTTTTTTATAAAGAAGCCTCCCGCGTGGCGGCGGAGATGAAAGCCAGCCACGGCGCGGAGTTTGAGTTTATCTTTGTGGACGACGGCTCCCGCGACGGCACGCTGCGCGTCGCGCGTGAGCTGCACGCACAGGACCCCCGCGTGCGGTATGTCTCGTTCAGCCGCAACTTCGGCAAGGAGGCCGGTATCTACGCGGGTTTACAGGCCGCCAAGGGGGATTACGTCGCCACGATGGACGCCGATCTGCAGGACCCGCCCGCGCTGCTGCCGCAGATGCTGGACACGCTGCTGACCGGCGAGTACGACTGCGCCGCCACCCGCCGCACGACCCGCAAGGGCGAGCCGCCGCTGCGCAGCTGGTTTGCCCGCAAGTTCTACCAGATCATCAACAAGATGTCCGATACGGAAATTGTCGACGGTGCGCGGGATTTCCGCCTTATGAGCCGCAAAATGACCGACGCTGTGCTCAGCATGGCCGAGTACAACCGCTTCAGCAAGGGCATTTTCAGCTGGGTCGGCTTCAAGACCAAGTGGTTCGACTACGAGAACATCGAGCGCGTCGCCGGTACGACCAAGTGGAATTTCTGGGGCCTGTTCAAGTACTCCATCGAGGGCATCGTCGGCTTCTCCACCACGCCGCTGCTGATCGCGGCGGGGGCGGGCGTGCTGTTCTGCATTCTCGCGTTCATCGGCATCCTCTTTGTCGTCGTCCGTGCGCTGATGTTCGGTGACCCGACCTCCGGCTGGCCCAGCATGGTCTGCATCATTCTGCTGTGCAGCGGCGTCCAGCTGTTCTGCACCGGCATTGTGGGCGAGTACCTCGCCAAGACCTACCTGGAGGTCAAGCACCGTCCCATCTACATCGTCGCCGAGACCGAAGAGGATAAAAAATAAACGATGGACTGGCAGAAAAAAGTGAGCCTGTGGTGGGCGAAAAACTTCCGCCCACTGGTCGTGGCGCTGCTGGTCGGTTGCGGCGTACATTACACGATTTATGCTAACCAACTCGGCAATTTTGATGCCGTGCACATCGGTGCACTGTACACTGCCGATGGCTGGCCCGAGCATCTGTATTGGGAGACACAGCAGGGGCGTTGGGCGCTGCGCCTGGTGGATATGCTGCGCGGCGGCATCAATCAGCCTGCGCTTTCGGCATTGCTGATGCTGTTCCTCTACGCATTGGCGGGAGTGCTGCTAACGGATTTGTTTGCTGTGCGCAGCCGTGTGGCAAAATATCTTATCCCACTTACACTGGTCTGTGCGCCCTATGTAGCGGAAGTTGAAACCTACCACTATTGCAGTGTGTCCTATGCGCTGTCTTTCCTGCTAGCGGTGCTGGCCGTGCGATCCGTCGTCTGCGGCGTGCGGTTTGTCTGGCTGATGGGTACGGTCTGCCTGGCGTTCGCGCTGGGAATGTATCAGGCCAATCTGGGCACAGCGGCGGGCTTGTGCGTCATGCTGCTGCTTCTGGCCGTTCTGCGCCGCCCCGGCGAATGGCAGGCCACCGGCCTGACTGCCCTGCGCATGGTGTTGATGGGCGGCAGCGGTGCGGCGCTGTATATGCTGATTTTAAAATTGTTCCTGCGGCTGTACGATGTGGGCCTATCCGGCATCAACGGTATCAACACCGTGGGAATGGGGACACTGCGCAATCTGCCGTTAGGCCTGAAAAACGCCTACTTTGATTTTTACGCCTACTTCTTCACCCACGGCATTGCCCAAAACCACTATGGGCAGATCGCGGGCTACTTGCTGCTGTTTGTGCTGGCGGCACTGGCCGGGCTGCGGTGGCTCGTCGTGCTGCACGACCGCAAGGCCGCCGCTGCGGCGGTGGTACTGGTGGCCCTACTGCCCGCCGCAGCCAATGTGACCGACGTTATCAACACCGGGGCCACTGTGGCGCTGCGGATGGCGGGATCGCTGGCCATCGTGGTGCCGTTTGCCATCGCCGTGATCGACGCGGCTCCCGCACTGACGGAACGGGCGTTCTCCTGGGGAATGGCGCTCTGCACGGCGTTTTGCGCGGTGCTGCTGCGCGGGTTTGCCGTGCAGGTCAACAACGACGCGGCGGTCATGCTGAAACAAAAGACCACAGTTGTGAACCTCGCCAACCGCCTGTGTACCCGGCTGGAAGAAAACGCCGACTACCAGAACGGCGCCGAGGTCGTGATCCTGGGCGAGCCGAAGCGCGGCGCGTACCCGGATGAATCCCCGCTCAAGCCTATGGCCGGGGAACTGGCGCAGTTCGGCCCGCTCTCCTTCGACCCGACGTTCAACGCCCACGGCTGGTATGTGCTGGTGTGGGACGAGCTGGGCGTCCAGCTCAACGAATGCGCGGACGAGACTGTCCGTGCCATTAGCAATTCCGACGCGTTCAAGGCCATGCCCAACTACCCGGCAGATGGCTGTATCCAGACCATCGACGGCGTTGTCACGCTGAAGGTGGCAGATTTTCCGTTTTGAGAGCTGATAATGATGCGAGATATGACCAAGGGTGCCCCGCTGGGGCACCTCTTTCTGTATGCGGTGCCGCTGCTGCTGGGAAACTGGTTACAGCTGGCGTACAATGCGGTGGATTCCATCATCGCGGGGCGGTTCATCGGGCAGGACGCGCTGGCCGCCGAGGGCGTGGCCGGGCCGGTCATGAATCTGGTGATTTTGGCCATCAGCGGCCTGTGCATCGGCGCGGGCGTACTGATGAGTGAGGCGTTCGGCGCAAAGCGGACCGCCCGCTTAAAAGAGACGCTGGCAACGACGCTGCTGTTCGGCGCGGCGCTCTGCTGTGCCGCCGCGGCGCTGGGCTGTGCGCTGACGCCGTGGATCCTGCGCGCGCTGGCCGTGCCGGACTCGATTTTTGGCATCACCGGCATCTACCTGCGCATCACGTTCCTGGGCGCGCCGTTCACGTTTTTCTATAACGCGCTGGCGGCGGGCCTGAAAAGTGTCGGCGACAGCAAAACGCCGCTGAAATTCCTGGCGTTCTCCGCCGTGCTCAACGCGGTGCTGGATCTCATTTTAATTGGCGGGCTGGGTTTCGGCATTGTGTGCAGCGCCGTGACCACTGTCGTGGCCGAGGCCGCCAGCGCGCTGCTGGCCGCCGTCTACATGGCACGCCGCGTGCCGGAGCTCTGCCCCGGGCACGGGCAGTGGCGCATCCGCCGCGACCTGCTGGGACCGATTTTGCGCTACGGCGCGGTGACGGCGGTGCAGCAGGCCGTGCAGCCGATCTGCAAGGTGCTCATTCAGGGGCAGGTCAACGCGCTGGGGGTCGGGGCTATCGCGGCGTTCAACGCGGTCACGCGGGTGGACGATTTTGCCTTCACGCCGGAGCAGAGCATTGCCACGGCCATTACGACCTACATTGCCCAGAACCGCGGTGCCGGGCAGACCGCCCGCATCCGCTGCGGCTTTGCGGTGGGCCTGCGGTTGGAGCTGGGCTATTGGCTGCTGATGGGCAGCCTGACGCTGCTGCTGCGCCGGGGCATCCTGTCCTTGTTTGTGGCAGGGGAGGGGGCCGCCGACGTCATTGCACTGGGCAGCACGTATCTGGGCTGGATGGCGGTGTTCTACGCCCTGCCCGCGCTGACGAACGGTTTCCAGGGCTTTTACCGCGGCATGGGCAAGATGACGACGACGCTGATCGGCACCTGCTTACAGGCGGGACTGCGCGCTGCCGCTGCTGCTGTGTTGGCCCCGCGGGTGGGCCTGCCCGGCATCGCCTTTGCCTGTGCCTTCGGCTGGTGCGTCATGCTGGCGTTTGAGGTGCCGTACTATTTTTGGACGTGCAGGGAGTGGTTGCCTAAGGCTTCCCCCTCGGGGCTGCGCCCGCAGGCGCGTGTCGAAGCGCAACCGCCGGAGGCGGCTCTTAGCGCGGAGACTGAAGCTGGCAGCGGCCCCGTCCGCTGACTGATGAGGGCAGAGTTCTTGCGGCATCCCGTAAAATAGTCGATTCCGGTAACTTTGCCCACATCCGACCCTGCGGGGCCACCGCACCCCTTCCGGCGCTGTGCGCCACCTCCCCCCCGTATCGGGGGAGTCTGTCCCCGAGGGAAAAGGCAAAGAACGGCGGTCAGGGAGCTGGCCGCCGCTTTTTTATTCTGTAAAAATTCCCCAATATCCCGCGTTTCCGATTGTAATTTCTTCGACAAAATGCTACACTAATAGTATCTATCCACAGCATAAAATCTGCCCAAGAGAGGTAACGCACCGTGCCAGAAGAACGCAAAGTCTACCGCCGCCCTGCCCGGACGGCTGCGCCCGCCCCGCAGGCCGGGCAAACGGCCCCGCGCCCCGACGCGCCCCCGCCGCCGAAGAAAAAGAAACGTCCCGGCGCCAAACGCCGCCGCAGCCGCCTTGTGCTGGGGCTGTGTTTGCTCTGTCTGCTGGTCGTGGTCATTGTGTCGGTGGTGCTGGTGCGCTGCTCGGCAGAGGAGAAAGGCCCCGCCGAGGCGGACTTCGGCACGCCCGCCGCGGCCTGGCAGAAGAACGATCTGGGCTACTACTTCAACACAAGTGGCCGGGCCATGCCCGCCGCGGTGCTCAAAGGCATGGACGTCTCCAAGTTCCAGGGCGAGATCGACTGGGAAAAGGCCAAGGCTGCCGGCATCGACTTTGCCATCATCCGCTGCGGCTTCGGCGGCGAGTGGGACGGCCAGGAGGAAAACTGGGCGCAGGATGACCCCCAGTGGCGGCGCAACGCCGACGAATGCACCCGGCTGGGCATCCCGTTCGGCGCGTACCTTTATTCCTACGCCACGACGGTGGAGGAGGCCCGCAGCGAGGCCGACCACGTCGCGCGGCTGCTGGGCCTGACCGCCCCGCCGCAGGAGGGGCTGGACGACTACACCGCCGCGCCCTACCGGCTGAGCTACCCGGTCTACTACGACCTCGAGGATAAGTACATCAGCGGCGTTTTCCCCTCCGAGATGGCCGAGATCACGCAGGCGTTCTTTGACCGCCTGACCGAGTACGGCTACACCGGTGCGCAGGGGCTGTATGCCTCCCGCAACTGGGTACGCGCCCGCATGACAGATCCCGTCTTTGACAAATGGCGCGACAACCTCTGGATCGCGCGGTTCTCCGACGATTTGGACTACGCGGGCACCTACGATATGTGGCAGTGCACCTTCAGCGCCCCGGGCGCGGACTACGGCGTCCAGAGTGAGACAGTGGATCTGGATTTTGTCATGAGACCGTTCAAATTTACCGGCGTGTCCGCCTGCAACGGCAAGACTGCCGCGCCGGTGCTCCTGAACGATACCTACACCGACGAGCTGCACATGGACGGCAAGGACGCCTACGCCACGCTGGCGACGAACGAGCCGGGCGAGAAGGACGGCGGACGCAGGGTCTACTGGACGACGAGCGACAAGACCGTGGCCACCGTGGACAAAAACGGCACGGTCCGCGCCCGCACCGACAGCGGGGAATGCACGATCACGGCCACGCTGGCCGACGGCACCGAGAGCCTGACCTGCCGCGTGCGGGTCGGGGACATCACGGTCCCGATCTTTGCCACGGCGGGTCTGCGCGGGGACCGCGCCACGCTGGCGGACGCCGCCGCGCTCAAGGGCGCGACCCCGGATTCCATTCTGCTGGACGCGGGCGACAGCCTGCACGGCACCGAGAGCGCCAGTCTGACCGGCGGCATGGATATGCTGTCGGCGTTCTCGGCAGCGGGGTACGACCTGCACGCCATGGCGCTGACCGACTTTGCCTACGGCACGACCCGCCTGGTCAGCGACGCCAACATGGGCAGCGGCCCGTCGCTGGCGTCCAACCTGCTGAACAACGAGGGCACCGCTGTGTTCTACCGCTCCACAAGCTGGAGCCGCAACCGCGTGACCAATGGCCGCTACACCGTCGTGGAGCGCGCGGGGTATAAAATCGGCTTCTTTGTGCTGAACGACCCGGCGCAGGCCGCGGTCATCTCGGCGTCCAACGGGGAGTTCATCACGGCCCGCGACTGGAACGACACCGCCGCCGAACAGATCACCGCCCTGCAGAACGCCGGGTGCGATGCCATCCTTGCGATTGTCTCCACCGCCCCGGCGGGCGACTGGCAGAAGGCCCTGCTGAGCCAGGGCGTGACGGCCATTATTGACGGCACAACGGCGGAAAGCGGCACGAACGTGCTGGGCGCGGACCTGGGGCTGACCGGCGTGGCGCAGCTGGACCTGGTCTTTACCCAGGGCGGCGGCTGCCGCGTCGAGGTCCGGCAGCCTGTGGCGGCTGCCGAGATGGAGAGCCGCCGCGCCACCTGGCTGGCGATGAGCACCGCCGACGCCGCGCAGGCCGACACCGCCGCTGATGCCGCCGACCCCGGCAAGGACACCGAGGCCGTGGGCGGCAGTGACACCACCGCCCCCACCGAGACGGCAGACGAGGCCCAGCAGGCCGGTGCGGACGCCTATACCAGCGCCGCGGCGGAGATCGCCACACTGGACGCCGACGACCAGAGCATCCTCTACACGCCGCTGTTCACCTACGCGGCGAACCCCGACGCCAACAAAACCATCAGCTTCGGCAACTATCTGGCGGCGCTCTACGCCGAGATCGTCACAAATGACCCGGCCACGGGTCTGCCGGAGGGTGCGTCCGTCGAGGCGTTCGCGGGCGGTGTGACTGAGCCGGAATACGGCGAGATCACCCGCGGGGATTTGATGGCCGCCCTGCCCGCGACAGCGCGCATTCAGCTGGTCAGCACCACCGCAGAAGCCGCCCGGGCGCTGGCCGACGGCGGCACGGTCAGCCGCGTCTACCAGAACAGTCTGACCGAGTACGCCCCCGAGGGGGATGTAGTCTACATCGTCACCGACACGGCGACTCTGGCCGGTCTGGGGGCGGAGTACACGGTCCTGCGCGATTACGGCGATGTCTTTTGGAGCGTTCGGATGAACATCAACGACCTGACCGCTAACTTTACCACAGAGTTTGTGCTGCCGGAGGCCCCGCAGTACGGGGTCGGGAGACGCGGCTAAAGGATTAACGGCAGTCTCCCGGGAACTCCTACTTTCTTTTGCCAACAAAAGAAAGTAGCAAAGAAAATTGCCGCTGTTTCGACGCGGTGCGGGGTTGTGCGCGTGGGGCCACAGTTGAGTGCAGCGAAACTGGGGAGCGCACAATGATTGCCTCCGCGGGGCAATCAACCGCAAGAGCGTGTTTGCGAAGCAAACTGGCGGCGCTCGTTGTGCGCCGCCAAGCGGGACCCGCGACTTAGGGGCTGCACGCCCCTAAGAACCCCAAAGCGGAAGTCGGAAGTCTCGGCGGCTAAACGGACGCAGTATTACTGTCCGTTCTTAACGCCGCCGAGCCTTCCTCCGTTTTGAAATTCGGGTGTTGCGGGGTTGCGAGCGTGGGGCCACAGTTGAGCGCAGCGAAACTGGGGAGCGAGCAATGTTTGCTCCTGCGGGGCAAACAACCGCACGAGCGGGTTTGCGCAGCAAACTGGCGGCGCTCGTTGTGCGCCGCCAAGCGCCCCCGAACCCCCGATGCTTTTAACGGCTGCTGTTCCCGCGATGGCCTCTGCTTTAAATCACTGCTCTGTAGGGGCGGCATATATGCCGCCCGCAACTGACCGTGGCCTCTCATTCCCGGTCCACCCGCAACATCCCCAAATAAAGGAGGTTCTCCCACATGAAGCTCACATTCTTAGGCGCTGACCGGGAAGTGACCGGCAGCTGCACACAGCTGGAGGCGGCAGGACACCGCTTTCTGATCGACTGCGGCATGGAGCAGGGCCGCGACGTGTATGAGAACGCCGACCTGCCCTGCGCGCCCGGCACCTATGAGGCACTGCTGCTGACCCATGCGCACATCGACCACTCGGGCCGCATCCCGTACCTGTACAAAAACGGCTACCGCGGCCCCATCTATACCACCGATGCGACCCGCGACCTCTGCGCCATCATGCTGGAGGACTCCGCCCACATTCAGGAACAGGAGGCCGAGTGGAAAAACCGCAAGGCCATGCGCAGCGGTGCCGAGATGATCGAGCCGGACTACACCGTCGAGGACGCACAGAACGTCATGAAGCAGTTTGTGCCCTGCCCCTATGAGGCGTGGCAGACGCTGTTCGACGGGCCGACTGGCAAAATCGAGATGCGCTTTACCGATGTGGGGCACCTGCTGGGCAGCGCGTCCGTCTCGCTGCGCATTGCGGAGCCGGGCCGCACGCCGGAGATCATCGTTTTCTCGGGCGACATCGGCAACACCCATCAGCCGCTCATCAAGGACCCGTCCAACCCGGGCCACGCGGATTACCTTGTCATGGAATCCACCTACGGGGACCGCAGCCACGGCCCGAAACCGGATTATATCGGCGATTTGAGCGCCGTGCTGCAATCGACGTTCGACAAGGGCGGCAATGTTGTCATCCCCAGCTTTGCCGTGGGCCGCACGCAGGAGCTTCTGTATTTTATCCGCCAGATCAAGGCCGAGGGCCGTATCAAGGGCCACGAAAACTTCCCGGTCTTTGTGGACAGCCCGCTGGCGAGCAAATCCACCACGATCTTCCGGGAAAACTTTGCCGAGTGCTACGACGACGAAGCCCTCGCCCTGGTGCAGAGCGGCCGGAACCCCCTGCAGTTCCCGGGTCTGCACGTCAGCGAGACGAAAGAGGAATCCATGGCCATCAACGGCGACCCGACGCCCAAGGTCATCATCTCCGCCGCCGGCATGTGCGACGCGGGCCGCATCCGCCACCACTTAAAATATAACCTCTGGCGGCCCGAGTGTACGGTGCTGTTCGTCGGCTACCAAAGCCCCGGCACCTTAGGCAACGCGCTGGTCAACGGTGCGCAGGAGGTCAAGCTCTTTGGCGAGCCGGTGCAGGTCAGGGCCCGCATTGCGCAGCTGGGCGGGCTTTCGGGTCACGCCGACAAGGACGGGCTGGAAGCCTGGCTCCGCGCCTTTGACGAAAAGCCGAAGTTCGTCTTTGTCAACCACGGCGAGGACGCCGTCGCCGAGCACTGGGCCAACCATCTGAAGGAGGAGGGCTACGAGGCCGACGCCCCCTACAACGGCTCGATCTGGATCGCCGCCGAGGGCCGCGTCGCCTGCGCCGAGGTCGGCAACACCCGGAAGATCATCAAGACGAAATCCGCCGAGACCGTGCGCACCAGCGCGGCCTATGACCGGCTGGCCAACATGGGCCAGCGCCTGCTGGAGGTCATCCGCCACAACCGGGGCGGGGCCAACAAGGATCTTGCAAAATTTGCCGGCCAGATCGCTGCGCTGTGCGACAAATGGGATCGATAACATTGACAAAAGCAAAAGGAATATGGCAGACGCTGCCCGCACCCCTGCGCGGCGCGGCGACCCTGCTGGCGGTGCTGGCGCTGGCCGCGCTGCTGACCACGGTGCGGCACAATGCCAGCGCCTACCTGACCGGCGTGTGGGATACAGGCTCCCAGACGCTCGTCTATGGCCGCATTCACCAGATGGAGCAGGGGCAGTACGCCCCCGGCGGCTTTCTGGGTGTCTACACCGACGATTGGAGCGACGACACGAACCGCGCACTGTTCCGGGACGACACCCCCACCGACGCGGCGGCGTTCCACCCCTACACCCACCAGTCGGGCTTGCAGGGCTGGCTGTTCGGCAGGGTCAACCGTCTGCTGCGGCACCGGCTGCCCGACGGTCTGGCGCGGGAGACCGCCCTCTACTGGCTGAACAGCACGCTGTTCTACGCGGCGGAGCTGCTTGTGGCGCTGGCCGTGTGGGAAGAATTCGGCCCGCTGGCGGCAGCGTTCGGGTTTGCGTCGGTGCTGCTGGCCCCCTGGCTGCAGCGCGGCATGAAGGACCTGTACTGGTGCCTCTGGACCTGGCTGCTGCCGCTGCTGGCGGCGCTTTGGCTCTGCCATTGCACCCGCGTGCGCGGCAAAACGCCCCGCGGGTGCTGGCCGCTGGTGGCCGCCGCCTGCATGGTGCGCTGCATGTGCGGGTTTGAATTTATCACAACATTTTTGATCCTGTGTGAGATCCCGCTCTGCTACGCTGCCGCCAAGGCGTATTTTGTGCGGCGCGACCCGCACGGTGCGCTGGTCTGGCTGGGCCGCACCGTCGGGGCGGGTGTCTCGGCGCTGGGCGGTGTGGCTGCGGCGCTGGCGCTCTGGTTCGCACAGGAATGGCTCTGCTTCGGCAGCGCGGCGGACGCCTGGCAGAACATGACCCGGGCCGTCACGGACCGCGTCAGCCTGACGGACGGCGCGGTGCGGGACGTGAACGTGCCGCAGGTGCTCGCGCAGTATTTCCGTGAGAGTACGGAGCCGCTTTTGCAGCTCGGGCCCGTCAGCGTCACGGCATGGCAGCTGCTGCTGTTTGCGCTGCTGGTCGGCGCGGTGTGCGTTGTTGTCTGCCTGCGCCGCGGCACGGCGGCGCAGCTGGTGCCGCCGTGCATCGTCTGGGGGCTGGGGCTGGCGGCCCCGGCGTCCTGGATGGTGCTGTCCAAGGCGCACGCTGCGATCCATGCCCACCTTGTACCGATGCTGTGGCACTTTGCGTTTGTGCCGATCAGCTGTATGCTGTTGCCGGTGCTGGCAAAACTCATGATCCCGGGGAGGAAAAAAGACCTTGTGGCATCCCATTAAACACTACAAAACGATTCGCCATCACAAGATGCTGGTGATGAAAAACTGCTTCCGCTGCGGGCTGTACTGGCAGGGCCTGACCCACGATTTAAGCAAGCTGGCCCCCGTGGAGTTCTGGGCCGGGGCCAAATACTGGCAGGGGACGTGCAGCCCCAACAACGCCCAGCGCCAGGCCGAGGGCTACAGCGCCGCCTGGCTGCACCATAAGGGCCGCAACAAGCACCATCTGGAATACTGGATCGACTACGCGCCGGACGGCGACCACGCCATGGCCGGTATGCGGATGCCCGCCCGCTACGTGGCCGAGATGGTCTGTGACCGCATTGCCGCCAGCAAGAACTATAAGGGCGACAAGTACACCGACGCAGCGGCGTGGGAGTACTATGACCGCAGCAGGGACCACTACATCCTGCACCCCGAGACCCGCAAGGAGCTGGAGACCTGCCTGCTGATCCTGCGCGATGAGGGCGAGGATGCCTGCTTCCGGTATATCCGCACCGAACTGCTCGGCAGGAAAAAGTAAATACAGAGCGCCGCCCCTGTGCAGTTTTCCACTGCGCAGGGGCGGCGTTGTTTAGAACTTATGAGAGACCGTCACTCCGTTGTTGTCTCGGTGGGCGTGTCGTCGGTGGGGGGCGGTTCTACGGTCGGCGTCGGGGGCGGCTCCTCTATGTACGGCGTGGGGGACGGGGTGGCTGTCACCTCGGGTGTCGGGGACGGGGTGGCCGTCACCTCGGGTGTCGGGGACGGGGTGGCCGTGACCTCGGGGGTCGGGGACGGGGTGGCCGTGACCTCGGGTGTCGGCGTCGGCGTGGTCTCCACATAGCTGCCACTCGTGCTCTCGCTGTCGGCGGGCTCCTCCGTCGGCTCGGGCGTGGCCGTCGCCGTGGCGGTGCTGGAGGAGCTGACCACCGGCACCGTGTAGACCACGGCGTCCTTGTCGCCGGTGTGCTTCGGGATCGTCGTCAGCGCGGGGCGGTCATCCTCGGTAATGTAGCTGTGGGTGCGGATGTAGTTGAACAGCGCGTCCATCGCCGTGCGGGTCAGATGAATGCCGTCGCTCGTCTCCACATAGCCGCTCTTGGCGTAGCCGGTGACGGAATCCTTCAGCACCTCGGCGCTGTTCAGGAACTTCCAGCCCTTCTCCTGGCACATTTCGACGAGCGCTTTGTTGTACTCGTCCACCTGGGTCTGGGTCAGGCTCTGGTTGGAGTGCTGCTGCCCGATGGGCGGGATGGCGTTGACGATGATGTCCACGCTGGGGTAGGCGGTGACGATGGCCTCGATGCCGGTCCGGTAGTTTTTGACGAAGTCCGCGGCCTTATAGCCGGGGTTCAGGTCGTTCGTGCCGAAGGTCAGGATGACCCGGCGCGGCTGCAATTTCGCCACGGCCTGGGGCATCGTGATGTAGCCGGACGAAGTGCTTACCTGCACGCAGGCAAAGGTCACCAGGCTCTTGGCGGTCATGCCCACCGAGCCGATGGCGTTGTCGTAGCTGCAATAGTCGAACATACGGTACATGCGGGCCGTGTTGCTGTCGCCCAGAAACAGCGTCTCGTCCACATAGCTGTCGCCCGCGTCGGCGGACTGCTCAAGGATCGTCGAGGTGTAGGCCTGGGTATCAATGGTGTTTTCCTCTTTATTATAGCCGCTCTCGACGACCATGGACGCGCTGTCCACGGTGGAGACGCTCTGGGCGTCCGCGCCGCCGAGGTCGATGCCGCCGATGAGCACCAGCGAGATGCCGACGCTGACCAGCAGCATGACGCTGCACAGAGCCAGCACCAGATACATCTTGCTGCGCATATCCAGCGCTTTTTTCTTTTGTGATTTGGTTTTGCCTGCCATGAAAGGCTCCTTTCGCGTGGGAGCATGGAGTGTTTACACAATATATAAATTCATTTTACACCATTTTCCACCGGAACGCCAGTCTTTTTGCAATTTTTACATAATTTGCCGCAAAACAAAAACCCCGCCGAAGCGGGGGTAAACAGAAATGAGGATAGCTGTGTTAAAAGGCTTCCCCCTCATCCGGCCCTGCGGGGCCACCTTCCCCCCAGGGGGAAGGCTTTGGGAGAATCACTCCTTCGGCAGCAGATGTGCCTTCTCCAGGGCGGGGCGCAGGGCGATGTACAGGACAACGGCGCAGACGGTGGAGAGCAGGGAGTTGACCAGCGTCACACCGCTGGCGATCTTGGTCACGACGGAGACGAACTCCGCGGGCTGGCCAAAGATGTACAGGTTGCGGAAGTAGCCGATGAACGGGTCGGTGAACACGTTGACCAGCAGGCCGCTGAAGGCCGACGCCGTGACGGCGGCCACGTACTTGAGCTTGTTGCCGGTGGGGAAGGTCCTGAGGTGGATGACCTTGTGGGACACCGCGCCGCAGACCAGACCGATGATGAATTTCAGAATAAAGGTCGTGATGGCGTAGCCCGGGTCACCGGCGACAACGTCGGCCAGCGCCAGGCCGATGGCACCGGCCAGACCGCCGGACACACCGTCCAGCAGCATGGCGGTCAGCGCCGTGAAGGTGTTGCCCAGATGGAAGCTGGACCCCGTGCCAAAGACGTTCGGGATGCGGAAGAACTCATACGCGACAAAGCTCAGCGCGGCCATGATGCCGATGATGCTGATTTTCTGCACGGTGAATTTCGTTTTGGTCAGCGCTGCGATCAGCAGTGCCAGGGCTGCTACGACGAACAGCAGCAGCCACATCGTTGCGGTAGACATAGTTTCGTACACCTCTATTGACATTTTCCTTCCGGGAAGGTATGTTTTTATTATACTGATTTCTGGCTCTGAATAAATGCTCAGTTTTTAAATTTTTTATGGGGCCAGTATGGAGGACTGTCATGATAGAGTTGGATGCCGACCAAAAAACGCCGCTGTATGAGCAGCTGTACGCCGCCCTGGCGGATGAGATCCGCACCGGCCAGCGCGCACCCGGAACGCCGCTGCCGGGCCGCCGCACGATGGCTGCGCAGCAGGGCGTCAGCGTCAACACGGTGGACGCCGCCTACCAGATGCTGGCCGCCGAGGGTCTGGCCGAGCCGCGCCCCCGCAGCGGCTTTTATGTGCAAAAGACCTACGGTATGCTGCACAGCCGCGCCCGCCGCGCCCCCGCCGCCCCTGTACCGCAGCCGCCCGCCGCGCCGCAGCCGGTCTACGACCTGTCCACCGGCAGCGTGGACACGGCGCTGTTCCCGGCGCGCAGCTGGGGACGCATCCAGAAGGAGCTGCTCTACCAGCGGCCCGAGCTTTTACAGCGCGGCGAAATGCAGGGCGACGCCCCGCTGCGCACACAGATCGCGGAATATTTGTCGGTGTACCGCGGTGTGGAATGCACGCCGGAGCAGATCGTCGTCGGCGCGGGCATTGAGTATCTGCTCGGGTGCCTGGCACACCTGTTCAGCGACGGCATGGCGGCCATCGAGAACCCCGGCTATTTCCGCACGCGGACGGTCCTGCAGAACAGCGGCATTCCCTGCACGCTGGTGGACATTGACCGCGAGGGCCTGCCCGCCGACGCGCTGGAAAAAAGCGGCGCAAACCTCTGCTATCTGACGCCCAGTCATCACTTTCCGACGGGTGTTACGATGCCTGCGACCCGCCGCGCCCAGCTGCTGGCCTGGGCAGCGGCCCGGCCCGGGCGGTACATTTTGGAGGACGACTACGACTCGGAGTTCCGCTTTGATACGCGCCCTCTGCCCAGTTTGCAGGGCATGGCGGGCCCGGACGGCCCGGTGGTCTACCTGACGACGTTTTCAAAAAGCCTGGCCCCGGGCATCCGCATTGCCTGCATGGTGCTGCCGCAAAGCCTGCTGGCGCGCTATCGCCGGGATTTTGCGACCTACGCCAACACGGTCAGCCGCTTTGAGCAGCAGACGCTTTGCGAGTTCATGGCGGGCGGGTATTTCACGCGGCATCTTGCCCGGATGCGCCTTGCCTACAAGCGCCGCATGGAGGCGTTTGCGGCAGCGCTGCGCGCGGCGCTGCCGGGCGTGGAGCTGGACGGCGTACACAGCGGGCTGCATTTTCTGCTGACTCTGCCGGGAGCCGGCGGCGAGCGTGCCATGGTCGCCGCCGCGGCGCAGCAGGGCGTGCGGCTGCGCGGCCTGAGTGAGTATTATCTCGCCCGGCCCGAGCGCTGCCGGGCAGATACCGTGGTAGCGGGGTACTCGGCCCTGAAGGAGGACGATGTGGAGAAGGTGGCGCAGGCGCTGGCGAGGGCGTGGCTATCGTGAATGCCCTGTAGGGGCCGGGTATGCCCGGCCCGCAGCCTAACGGTTGAATCTCCCTTAACGGTTTGCTTTGTAGGGAGGGGTCTTGACCCCTCCGCCACCTCCCGGGAAACTGCCGTCAACGGTATATCCGTAGGGGAGGAATTCATCCCTCCCGTGTACCTCCCGTCGCCGCTCACATCCGCGGGGCGTCGGGGACGCCGCCCCCTACAGCGGCGATCCGTAAACCTTCCGCCGCCGCCAACCCCTGCGGCGGCCAGAGGGCTGGCCGCCCTACGTCCTCCCGTTACCGTGATCCGTAAGGGAAAAGTTCATCCCTCCCGGGCCGCTTGTACTGCCGCCACCCCGTAGGGGCCGGGCATGCCCGGCCCGCAGCCTTGCCGTTGCCGCCCGTTTATCTTTCGCATTGTAGGGAGCGGTCTTGACCGCTCCGCGGGGCGTCGGGGACGCCGCCAACCCCGCGGGCGGATAGGAAATCCGCCCCCGCGCACAAACAAAAGCCGCTGCCCATGTGTAACCACAGGCAGCGGTATTTTTCAATCAAGGCTTATTCATACAACGGGAACTTCTTCGTCAGCTCCTCGACCTTGCTGGCGACCTCGTCCTTCTTGTTCGCAAAGTCAAACACGCAGTCTGCAATGCAGTCGGCGATCACCTTCATCTCGTCGGGACCCATGCCGCGGGTCGTGACGGCGGGGGTGCCGATGCGCACGCCGCTCGTCACAAACGGGCTGCGCTTCTCGCCGGGGACGGTGTTCTTGTTCGCGGTGATGTGCACCTCGTCCAGATTGTGCTCCAGCTCCTTGCCAGTGCAGTCCTCGTCGGTCAGGTCGATCAGCAGCAGGTGGTTGTCCGTGCCGCCGGAGACCAGCTTCACGCCGCGGGCGGTCAGCTCGGCTTCAAGCGCCTTCGCGTTCTCAACAATTTTGCGGGCATACTCCTTGAACTCCGGCTTCAGCGCCTCGCCAAAGCAGACGGCCTTCGCGGCGATGACGTGCTCCAGCGGGCCGCCCTGCGTGCCGGGGAAGATGGCGGAGTTGATGCGCTTGATGATATACTCGTTGTTGGTCAAAATCAGGCCGCCGCGGGGGCCGCGCAGCGTCTTGTGGGTCGTGGTGGTGACCACGTCGGCGTAGGGCACGGGGCTCTGGTGCTGGCCGCCTGCGACAAGACCCGCAATGTGCGCCATATCGACCATCAGCATCGCGCCGTAGCCGTGGGCGATCTCGGCCAGCTTCTCAAAGTCGATGGCGCGGGGATAGGCCGATGCACCGGCGACCAGCAGCTTGGGGCGGACCTTCGCGACCTGCTTGGCCAGTGCGGCGTAGTCGATGCGGCCATCCTCGGCGGAGACGCCGTAGGAGACAAAGTTGTAGTTCTTGCCGCTCATATTCACGGGGGAGCCGTGGGTCAGGTGGCCGCCCTGGGACAGATCCATGCCCATGACGGTGTCGCCGACGTTCAGCAGCGCAAAGTAGACGGCCAGGTTGGCCTGTGCGCCGGAGTGCGGCTGGACGTTGGCATACTTCGCACCGAACAGCTTGCAGGCGCGGTCAATGGCGATCTGCTCGACCTGATCGACGTACTGGCAGCCGCCGTAATAACGGTGGCCGGGGTACCCTTCCGCGTACTTGTTCGTCAGCACGCTGCCCATGGCCGCCATGACGGCGGGGGAAACGATGTTCTCGCTGGCGATCAGCTCAATGTTCTGCCGCTGGCGGCCCAGCTCACGCTGCATAGCCGCGCCCAGCTCGGGGTCGTAGCTCTCCACAAAGCCGATGGTGTCGATGATGTCCTTGTACATACTGCTTTCCCTCCTAATGTATATGCTGTCCACGGCGGGAAACGGCCACGGGCGGATTCTATAGGCGCCCGTCGTTCCCGCCGCCGAGCATCTCCCTTACAGCGTCCCCTTGGTGGACAAAACGCCGTCGATCCGCGCATCTCTGCGCGTCGCGGCGTCCAGCGCCTTGGCAAACGCCTTGAACATGGCCTCCAGCTTATGGTGGTCATTCTCCCCGTAGAGCACCTTCAGATGCAGATTCATCATGGCGCTGTACGATACGGCGTAGAAAAACTCCCGCGCCATCTGGGTGTCCATGCCGCCGCAGCTCTGGCCTGCAAAGCTGGCGTCGTACACAAAGTAGGGCCGCCCGCCCAGATCGACGGCGCAGAGTGCCAGCGTCTCATCCATCGGCAGCATGCAGCTGCCGTACCGCACCAGCCCAGCCTTGTCGCCCAGCGCTTCTTTTATGGCCGTGCCCAGCGCAATGCCGATGTCCTCAATTGTGTGATGGCAGTCTACGTCCAGGTCGCCGCGGCAGGTGACGCTTACATCAAACAGGCCGTGGCGGGCAAAGCCGTCCAGCATGTGGTCAAAAAAGCCGATGCCCGTGTGCAGGTCGGCCCTGCCGGTGCCGTCCAGGTCAATCGTCAGCGTGATCTGTGTCTCCCGCGTATTGCGGGTGACTGTCGCGGTGCGTGCCATAGGAATCCCCCTCTTTAGTGCTTTAAACTAACTATAGCACGTTGGGGCGTGTGCGTCAACATTTTCTTAGCCTTCCTCCTGGGGGAAGGTGGCCCCGCAGGTTTATAAAATTCGCCCAAATTTATTTACGAAATCGCAACACTTTTCCCGGCGGCAGGCGCTACAATAGAATAATGATTCAAAAGTGTCTTTTTTGAAAGGACAAGCACCACCATGGCAAAAATAATCGGAATTGACCTGGGGACTACCAACAGCTGTGTGGCGGTGGTCGAGGGCGGCAAGCCCGTCGTCATCCCCAACGCCGAGGGGCAGCGCACGACGCCCTCTGTCGTCGCGTTCACCAAGGTGGGAGAACGGCTGGTGGGCGAGCCCGCCAAGCGCCAGGCCGTGACGAACGCCCCCCGCACCGTGTCCAGCGTCAAGCGGCTGATGGGCAGTGAGACCCGCGTGCCCATCGACGGAAAATGCTACACGCCGCAGGAGCTGAGCGCCCTCATCCTGCAAAAACTGAAGGCCGATGCCGAGGCGTATCTCGGTGAGCCTGTCACCGAGGCGGTCATCACCGTGCCCGCCTACTTTAACGATGCCCAGCGTCAGGCCACGAAGGACGCCGGGCGCATTGCCGGGCTGGACGTGCGCCGCATCATCAACGAGCCGACAGCCGCGGCGCTGGCCTACGGGCTGGACAATGGCCGCACCCAGACCGTCATGGTCTACGACCTCGGCGGCGGCACATTTGACGTGTCGCTCATCCGCATCGGTGACGGCATCGTGCAGGTGCTCTCGACCTGCGGCGATAACTTTCTGGGCGGCGACGACTTTGACGAGCGCATCGTCAACTGGCTGGCAGACCGGTGCAGGGCCGAACACGGCGTGGACCTGACGAATGACCGCGTGGCGATGCAGCGCCTGCGCGAGGAGGCCGAAAAGGCGAAAAAAGAACTTTCCAGCGCGAAGCAGACCGACATCAATCTGCCGTTCCTCACGATGGCGGCAGACGGTGCGCTGCACCTGCAAACTACGCTGACACGCGCTAAATTTGAGGAGCTCTGCGCCGATCTGATCGAGCGCACCGCCCTGCCCGTGCGCAACGCCCTGAGCGACGCACGCCTTTCGGCCAGCGATCTGGATCAGGTTTTGCTGGTCGGCGGCTCGACCCGCATCCCGGCGGTGCAGGCCAAGGTCGTGCGGATGACCGGTCTCGAGCCGTCCAAATCGCTGAACCCCGACGAGTGCGTTGCACTGGGCGCGGCGGTGCAGGCCGGACGTCTGGGCGGCGAGATGCTCTCCGGCCCCGGCGAGGATCTGCTGCTGATGGACGTGACCCCGCTGACCCTTTCCATCGAGACCGTCGGCGGCGTGGCAACGCATTTGATCGAGCGCAACTCCACGATCCCGACGCGGTTCAGCAAGGTATTCACCACCGCCGCGCCGTTCCAGAACACGGTGCAAATTAAAGTGCTGCAGGGCGAGCGCGAGTTTGCCAGGGACAATAAGCTGCTGGGCACCTTCACGCTGCGCGGCATCAAGCGCGCCTGGGCGGGCGTGCCGAAGATCGAGGTCACGTTTGACATCGACGCCAACGGCATTGTCAAGGTCAAGGCGCGCGACATGGACACCGGCAAGCAGCAGAGCATCACGATCTCGGGCACATCAAACCTGACCGAGGACGAGATCAAACGCGCCAAGGAGAACGCCGCCGCCTTTGCCGGGCAGGACAAGGAGCGCAAGGCCGCGCTGGAGGCGCTGAACGCCGGCGAGGCCGCGCTTTACCGCGTGAACACCGCGCTGGGCAGCAAGGCCGGCAAGGCGCTGGACCGCGAGACCCGTACTAAAATCAAAGAAGCAGAAAGAACGCTGGAGCGCGTTCTGAAGCACAAAAAGGCCGACAAGCTGACCCCCGTGGACGTGAATGCCATCAACACCGCACGGGAGGCGCTTTCCGCTGTGGCCGCCCCGCTGGTGGCCCGGTGGGAGAGCGAGAAGGCGTAAAACGAGGCGGCAGCCGCAGGGTCCCCGGGGCGATGCTTAAGCCGTAAGGCGGGAATTATGCGGTATTGCCCAACCAAAAAAATCCCGGTGCACACTTGCACCGGGAAAATACCGATCTTATCGCTTCTCCAGCGGAACGTACTCCTGCGGCTTGCCGAGGTACTTGTAGGCGGGGCGGATGATGCGGTTCGCGAACTCGACCTCCTCGACGCGGTGGGCACACCAGCCGGGCACACGGGCAATCGCAAACAGCGGGGTGTACAGGTCCTCGCTGATGCCGAGCATACGGTAGATCAGGCCGCTGAACAGGTCCACGTTGGCGCAGACCTTCTTCGGGCCGTGCTTTTCCTCGGCAAAGACCTGCGGGGCCAGGCGCTCAATGCTGCACAGCAGCTCGTACTCCTCGTCGTAGCCCTTCTTGTAGGCCAGGCTCTTGGCGTGGGTTTTCAAAATCTGCGCACGGGGGTCGCTCATCGTGTAGACGGCGTGGCCCATGCCGTAGATCAGGCCACTGCCGTCGCCGCGCTCCTTGCGGAGGATCTTGCGCAGGAACTCGCGGACCTCGTCGTCGTTGGACGGATCCTCGACATTTTCCAGAATGTAATCCAGCTGGTGCATGACCTTCAGGTTCGCGCCGCCGTGCTTGGGGCCTTTCAGCGCACCGATGGCCGAGCTGATGGCCGCATAGGTGTCCGTGCCGGAGCTGGACAGCACGCGGCAGGTGAAGGTCGAGCAGTTGCCGCCGCCGTGGTCCGCGTGGACGAGCAGGCAGAGGTCGAGCAGACGCGCTTCCTCGTGGGTGAACTTCTGGTCGGCGCGGTAGGTGCTCAAAATATGCTCCGCCGTGCTCTGGCCCTCGGTGGGCAGGTGGAAGTACATGCTGGACCGGTCATAGACGCGGCGCTTGATCTGGTAGGCGTTGACCATCATCGTGGGCAGCTCGGCGATCAGGTTGATGCTCTGGCGCAGGATGTTGGGCAGGCTGTTGTCCTCGGCGTGCTCGTCGTAGCTGTACATGGCCAGCACGCTTCGTGCCATCTTGTTCATCAGGTTCGGCGACGGCGAATTTAAGATCATGTCGTCGGCAAAGCCCTGGGGCAGCTCGCGGTGATGCTCCAGCAGCTTGCGGAACTTGGCGTACTGCTCCTGCGTGGGCAGGGAGCCGAACAGCAGCAGCCAGATGACCTCCTCAAACATGAAGCGGTCATGGGCGTCGGCCTCGGCGGCCAGCGTGTCAATATCGATGCCGCGGTAGACCAGGCGGCCCGGAATGGGCACGATGGTGCCGTCCTCCTTCTTGTCATAGCCGATAACGTTGGAAACGTTCGTGATGCCGGCCAGCACGCCGGTGCCGTCCAGATTGCGCAGGCCGCGCTTGACGCCCATCTGATCCGCCAGATGCGGGTCAAGGGTGGCGTTGTGTTCCAGATATTCGTGGCAGAGCAGCTCAAGCTCATCCGGCTTCAGGGCCGGGACGTCCGGGTAATACATCATGCGTACCCCTCTCTTTGACCAATTTTATATACTTTGCATACTTATACAGGCGCATATCACTGCTGGCTTCCCTTACTAATATGCCTGATAGATTGATTTTATAGCATTTCCGCAAATTCGTCAAGGAAAACTTAAAATTTTTCTAAATTTTTCGGGAGAATGCTTTAAAAAATTAAGCCGGCGGCCCAAAATGTGCCTATTGTGTAAAAATGCGGATTGACAACCGGCCCCAAACCGGGTAGTATGTTAGGTATACCGCAGAAAATGCAGAGTAAGACAGGGAAAGGGGAAAAGTATTATTTATGAAAGCAGTTCTGATTCCGGGCGACGGCATTGGCCGTGAAATTGCCGAGAGCGTCCGCGAGGTATCCGCCGCACTGAACACCGGCATTGAATGGCAGGAGTTTGCTGCCGGTGCCGAGTACGCCGCCGAGAGCGGCGAGCTGATCGCCCCCGGCACGCTGGATGCGATCGAAGCGTGCGGCTGGGCACTCAAAGGCCCCACCGCCACCCCCATCGGCAAGGGCTTCCGCAGCATCAATGTGCAGCTGCGCCAGCGCTTTTCCACCTATGCAAACCTGCGCCCTGTGCACACGCTGCCGGGCGTACCGACCCGCTTTGACAATGTGGACCTTGTCATCGTGCGCGAGAACACCGAGGATCTCTACAAGGGCATCGAGTATATGCTGAACGACGAGATCGCCAACGGCGTCAAGCTCATCACCCGCCCCGCGTGCGAGAAGATCTGCCGCTTTGCATTTGACTATGCCCGCAAAAACGGCCACAAAAAGGTCACGGCAGTCCACAAGGCCAACATTATGAAGCTGACCGATGGCCTGTTCCTGCGCACCTTCCGCGAGGTCGCCGCGGAGTACCCCGAGATCGCCGCGGACGACTGCATCATCGACGCTTTGTGCATGAAGCTGGTGCAGAAGCCCGAGCAGTTCGACGTGCTCGTCGCGCCGAACCTCTACGGCGATATTATCAGTGACCTGTGCGCCGGTCTCGTCGGCGGCCTGGGCTTTGCACCCAGCGCCAACATCGGCGACAGCACCCGCATCTATGAGGCCGTCCACGGCTCTGCCCCCGACATTGCCGGGCAGGACAAGGCCAACCCCAGCGCCATCCTGATGGCCTTTGCCATGATGCTGAACGACCTTGGCGAGACCGACAAGGCCGCCAAGCTCAATGCCGCCATCCTGGCCCAGGTCGAGGAGGGCAAGGTCGTCACTGCCGACATCGGCGGCACCGCGGGAACGAAGGAGTTTACTCAGGCGGTTATTGCACGACTGTAACCTAAGGCAACACCGCACAATTCCCGCCTTACGGCTTAAGCACCGCTCCGGCGGCTGCGGCACGGCATCTGCGTTGCCAAAATGCTCG